>LNFM01000543.1_pt1 | contig 93241 bp, 92 predicted proteins | sample 596031 | NCBI WGS metagenome assembly LNFM01 (sample SAMN04254537, study PRJNA301005) | activated carbon metagenome | isolation source: dual media filters at the Ann Arbor, Michigan drinking water treatment plant | place: USA: Ann Arbor
TTCCCTCGGTGCGGGAGCTGCGGCATGCGTCAGAGCAGAATTCTTTTCCCGCTTCCGCGGAACATGTACACGGAGGATGGGCGCATTTCTTCTCTGCCATGATTCCTCCTGGAGTTAAGTTGCTGTGAACACGCGTTCGTGCCGTGCACACGCTCTTTCTCCTTCAATCCTTCATCAAATCGGACCGCCTCAATTATCCCGCTGCAACGTCGTCGTATGGCCATTGTCGGTCACATAGGCTTTGACCATATCGCCCGCCACCACCTTATCCAGCTTGGTGCTTTTATCGACATGGACCCTATACTGCTTCCCGTCGTTATCTTTTATAGAGTAGAACTCTCCCTCAATGCTCATCAATGTCCCTTTGATCGTATCTTTAGTCAGACGCTCTTTGATGGTGGGACTGGCTTCTTTCTCAGCCATCGCATCCGCTGCGTAGGTGACACCGATTCCACCGCCTAATAGTCCAGCTACAAGCATCGAGATCAATCCTGTTTTCATAATGGCCTCCTTGGTTTCTGTCATCGTCGCATGGAACCACCGAATCGTGAACCGGGAAAAACCCTGGAGAGGCGCAGGCAGCCGGACGTGAATTGGCGTAACCCGGAGCTCCGAGAAGCGATGCACCACGACCAGTGCCACAAGATTGAATAGTCCCGCTGTGCCCATGATTCGCAAGGCAATGGCGCACCCTACTGCCTCACTGAGAAAGGCGAGAAACGGATAGAGGGTCTGGTCAGCGTGGGGCGTCAGTCCGACGACAGAGAACATCAAGCCGGACACAAAGCTGATCCCATAGGCTAAAACCGATCCCGCGGGACAGGGCTTTCCATCGTACAGATGAACGTCTGAGAGGCATGCGTTACAAGCTACGGATTTCCTAGCCTGAACGGCCATCATACCGAAGAGGGACCCGAGGGAGGAGTTGTCGTACGCAGGCTGCCAAGAGCCTTGCTTATCACCATAGGGGTGTACAATGACTGACCGGTTATTGCACAGAACGTCTGACTCTCCACTTTGCGACCGTAGGCATTCGGCCACAAGCGGAAGTTCAGGGGCAAGATCGCACCGCCATAAAGTGGTCCTCAGCCCTGTAGCAAAACGCCGGCCATCAGCGGCGCTGTTGAACGGTCCGCTGGATGGATTGGTTGGGCGGCACTCAACGATGCCTGGCAAGTTCGTCCAGCTGGCGACCAATACCATCCAGGCCCGGAAACAGAGAACTCGCCGTTACATTCATTGCTCTCAAGCGCCTCATCACCGCGGACTTCTGGGCAGCCGGGATACGGACCTTTCGAAGCGTTTCGCGCTTCGGCGGGGCAGCTTTCGGTATTTCAATCCCCAAGACTTCTTCGAAGTCGGTCCCAACGTTGGCGCTGACCATGAACAAGCCTTGCTGCGCGATCATTCTATCGAGCAGCGCTATCTTCCGGTTGAAAACGTAGAGAACTGGCGGCGCATCAGCGCGCTGGAGGACGCGGTCGGATGCAGGCATTGAAGTCGGTAGATCACCTGCCTCACCATGAGCAGCTCTCATGGCCTGATGCAGCGTGTGGGTGTGGACTAAGTACAAAGCGCCATCCTTCTCGGGGGCTCTCGCCACCGCAAAGTACAGCGCCACATAGAGTGAGGCGGTCCAGTCAAGTAGGCGTGTCGGGACACCGTAGTGGCGCATGAGCGGCCACCAGTCGATAACCCCATTCGTCGCAGCAACTGTGGCGGCTGGAAGATGATTCGTCGCGATTGCCTGAAACTTCTCAGTAAGGACCCTCTCAACTCGCAGTAAGTCATCGTTCGATGGTAAGGCGACGCGTCCCTCGTTTGTAACGGCCCGATGGAGGGAGGGCTTGAGAGTCCAGTCTACGTCTTCTTGGCCCCGGAAAACGTAGACGCTTCCGAACCCATCGCCGACATCCAGCTTGTCGGCGAGCGACGTGAGCTCGCTCCACGAGTGGACTGCTACTTGAGGTACGGGAGCCATCGTTATGCCTCGTGTGCCGCCCAATTATGCTTAGGCCGATCCGCATAAGAGCCGGATCTGCCATTTTCTGTCCGTATAACACGCCATTACTGTTGGTGAAGAATACGCCATGTTCGTTGTCGCTTCAATGAGTAGCGACGGTGGGACCATTTATCACGGGTTCTTATGCGGATCGGCGTAAGACCTCCTTCTGGTAGCGGTCGGTCGTGTACTTCGGCTTTGGGTCGAGGACTGTCATCGGCCAGAACCTGCCGCTCGCGGCGCGCTGCTTATAACAACGGTTTCGCGGGCAAAAACATTGCTCTAAGCCTAAGAATCGCGCATATTACGATCAGAATCGCCCGAATTACAAAGGCATAGCTAGGTCCGACCCGGAACGTCCGTCCGGACGTCCGCTGGCGACAGATTCGATGTCATCGTTGCCATGGTCAACGCCTTTCTAGACGCTCAGTCGCCGAAGAGATAATGGCGCGTCGCGCCAATCAAACACTTCTCGCACTTCGGCCGGGCGCCGCTTCGTCGCCTTGCTGCGCCGGCCGGGATAAATTCCATTACTTGCCCGACCCCGGCTTCTTCTCGTCCTTGTCCGGATCCTCATCGGGCGCCTCGGGGGGCGGGGCGTAGTTTTTCCAGGCGACGCCGTTCGGCGGAAAACTGAACTTGCCTGTGGCGGCGTAAACTTCAGCCCAATACGCCGGATTCTGGAAACCTGCGAAGGCGGCGGAGTCCGAGAACGTCTTTTTGGGCGGTACGCCAATGGCGCGCAGGCCTGTCTTGGTGATGGCCCCATTGCCGGAGGCGCTGAGTTGCCCCTTGAGCACTGCGCCAAAAGGTGAAGACACGCCGACCAGATCGAACTGCAAGTCGAAGCTCACATCGGCTTCGGTCTCCTCATTCTCGAGTTCCGCCGTGTAGTTCCAGCTGCCGTCGTGCCGGCACACGAAGTTCGCCCACAGACACGTGAGCGGCTTCATGCTCGAGGATTGGTTGCTCATTCGCTTCAGCGGCAACGCCAGGTCGAACGAGCGCACGCCGCCCGTTGGCACCTGCAGCGCGCTCGCACGCGACGTTTGACCGCAGACGATCTGCACTGCGTACACGAGCTCCTTGGTGGTCAACGCTCGCGACAGGAAGACTCGCTTGCCGATGGGATCGATCACGCCCTCGCCGATCAGCTCGACCCGCGTGGGATTCGGCAACAGGGAGAAGATCTGGATGAAGGCGCCGGGTACGCCTTCGACCAGCACGGAGCGCGCCCCTTCGATGAGTGGATCGACGATGATCGGCGCCAGCAGGTGCTCCGGGACGCCTTGTACGATATGTGTATTCGGATTGCGCTTCCACCTGTCGGCTCCGCAACGCAGAGCGATGACCCAGACGCTCTGATCCTTCACGAGGTACGGCGCGACATAGATGCGCTCCGAGCCCCTGCTGAACACCTGATCGCTGATGGGGCCCGCGCCCGCGCCGACATCGCCGAATATCTGCACCCAGGTTCCGGGACGCGCCCGGACACGCACTGCACGGGCGCAGGCGTAAAGCGGCTCCTCAACGTCGGGCGGAAAGTAGACCCCGCCGCCCGTGGCGACGGGCTGCATAGTCGCTGTGTCGCTCTTAAGGCCGCACTTTTCCTGGACGATGGTGATCGTCGCGCCTGCATTCAGCTTGGTCATGCGAAAGACGAAAGTGGTCGTGCCTTCAGGGACCATCGCTCGATACTGTTCGGCCGCGAAGATGAGCGTAACGATCGCCCCTGGCTCGAGATTGGCGGCGAACACATCCACCGCGTCGTCGCACGGCGGCAGCAACGCGGGCGTGCCGGGTTTCTTGGCCGGCTCCACGTGCACGACGAGCGGATCGGACGCCTCCCAGCGATCGCAACCCTTGAGCTGCTGCACGACCTCCAGCTTGTCTCCGGCGGACGCGAGCGGTTTCGTCAGATCGAAACGTAGACGATCGAGATCGAAGATCGCGGTTTCGCTCGTACCATCGGACGTGCGGCTGATCGTCACATCCGCGCCATCGATGATTCCGCCAAGATGCACTGAACGGTCGCATCCCTTGGCCGGCGCCGTAAGTACGGGTACAGGCAGTTTCGCTCCGTGCGGAGCCGGCAGCTTGTCCACTGAGTAGGTGGTCTCTTTCGGCGTCCCGAGCAACGCGGGGAAGCCAGCCGGCGCCTGTTGCCACGCGGTCGCCTTGCCGTTGATGGGAATCAGTGCACCGGGCGAAAGCGTCAGACGCGCATCGCCGCTTTCGTTGGCGCGTCCACTGGCGATGACGGCCGTCGCCGTCTTGACTGTGACGAGGGCGCCTGGCGCGGCGCCGCTGACCCAGATTGCGCGACCGCATGGGTAGACGTGCGAGCGAAATGCGAGCGGAGCGAGCGCATCGTGGTTCGTCGGCGCCGGCGCGACTAGCGACGCGAGATGACTGGGAGTCTCGATGCTTGCCTCGACGCCAAGCGTCTGCAGGACGACCAAGCGATCCGTCGCCTGCAGTTTCTCGCCAGCCAGCAGAGGCAGGCGATCGGAGCCGCCGCCCGCAATCCGCTTCGCGACTGTCCGCACCGAGGGCCCGTGCGCCGTCACGATGACGGTGGCTCCGGGCAGGCAGCCCTCGACCAGGATGCTGTCGCTCCAGGCGGTGAAGGGTCCACGAAGCAGCGGTGTGCATAGCGCCATTGGCTTCTCCCGGTGAACTACGCCGCAAATGGAGAAAGGCGATCGGCGGCTCAGGGTCGATAGCTGCCGGTTGCCTCCGACGGCATCTGTCCGATGGCGCCTCCGTTTCTCCCCAATCTATATTGCTTGACTCCTGTCCCCTTTTCTTTTCTGGATCCTACTAAGACGCCTCAATTCATTTGGTCTCGCTTGGTCACTTTCCCCTCGGCAAGATGCCCTTCCGTTCCAGTTCCTGGATCCGCGCTTCGGCTAGTTCAATCAGAAAATCCTTCACACTCTTTCCCTCATGAGCCGAAGCCATTTTGACCTTCCGCATGAGGTCGCGGGGGATGTCGCGGAAGTTCCAGGCCCCGGTGCCTTCTGGTATTTCTCGTGCCATAGCGGTGGAAGCGTAGCATTCCACCCCCGATAGCGTCAAATGTCAGTTGACACAGCTTACTATCATATGATAGTAAGCTTATTATGTGAGGGAAAGGGGGTGATGCTATGAAGATGGTGCGGTTGTTGATTCAAGTTCCCGAGCCGATCAAGGCCCGATTGGATGCTTTGCGGCAGGAAGGTACAACGGCCAGCGGCTTTATCCGGCATTTGCTGGAAGACCATTTCAAGCAGGCTCCGATGGTGAGCCGGAAAGGACGGTGAGCGATGGCGCGAGCGGGGAGAAAGGATCGAGGCTTGCTGAGTAAGCCGGATTCGACCGGCAAGCTTGTCTGGTATGTCCGGCTCTATCACGAGGGACGAGAACGGCGGTTCGGGAGCTTCCCGAACAAGACGCAAGCCCGCGACTTTTACGAGAAGGCGAAACAAGAGCAAAAGAGCGGTCGGTTTTTTCCGGAACGGTATCAGCGCGGCGGTTATGAACTGGTTGAGGACATGCTGAATCGTTATCTGACTACATTGTCCTGTAGCGGCAAAACACCTTCCACGATCACAGATGAACGCTTTTATGGGGCTTGGTGGTCGAAACGGCTGTGTGGGAAACGAGTCAACCAGCTTACTCCCGATCTGTTGGAACAGATTAAGAGCGAACTGACTGAGAAAAGCCATGCGCCACAAACCATCCTTCACTACATGAAATTCCTGCGACATGTGCTCTACGCCACGGTCGGAAAATCGGCACTCCCACAAAATCCTTTTGAGAAGGTGAAGCTCAAAGCAATTCGAGCCGGACGTACTCGTTTCCTCTCGCCAAAGGAAGAAGCACAGCTATATGAGGCCATAGGCCCGACCTATGCGCCATGGGTTCGATTGGCCATCCTGACCGGCATGCGAAAGTCCGAACAGTTTCGTCTGCGGTGGACTGATGTCGATCTGGAACATGGCTTCCTCACACTCGGGGAAACGAAAAGCGGAACTGTTCAGTATGTTCCCCTGACTGAAGAAAGCATCGCGATTCTCAGAAACTTGGATTCTTGGCAACGTTCGAAGTGGGTATTCCCGAGTCAGAATCCACAGACCCATCTGAACGTGGATAATTTCTATGGACGAGTCTATCTGCCCGCAGTAAAACAGGCTGGTCTTGAAGGGGTGACCTGGCACACATTGCGCCATACGTTTGCCAGCCGGTTGGCCATGAGCGGCCAAAGCCCCAGCACGATCGCCGCCCTCCTTCGTCACAGCGGGGTTAGTCTGGTGGCTCGATACGCGCACCTAGATCCCTCCCATTTGAAATCGGCAGTAGAAGGAGTGGCGAGCTTTGGAAAAAGAATCGGAGCGGAGTCTAAACCGTTTGAAGATCAAACCGGCATCGTGCCGTCTATTTCTAACGGAACCGTGACTAGAACCGGAATTGAGAGGAATGAAGAAAACGAGAAGACAACTGAAGTGGTTGAAAAAATTGGTCGGGGCGAGAGGATTTGAACCTCCGACATCCTGCTCCCAAAGCAGGCGCGCTACCGGGCTGCGCTACGCCCCGACATGCTCTTCGCTTTCACAACTCTTCGAGCAAAGGCACCACGAGCTGCAGATCCTTATATACAGGAATGTTCCGATTGGTGTCTAGGCAACGCCTACAAATGGACCATGTGCCAGCACCACGCGGCTCAGAGCGTTCCAGCAGCTAACGGCCGAAGCATGTCGGCCATGGCTCGAAATGCCTTGGCCCGATGGCTGATACGGTTCTTTTCTTCAGCCGTCAATTCAGCCAACGTACGACCGAGCTCCGGGACAAAGAACACGGGATCGTACCCAAATCCTTGCGAGCCTGCGCACGCTTCAGCAATGACGCCAGCAAGAGTGCCAGTGGTTACCCGAGTCTCTCCTCCCGGCATCGCCAAGGCGGCGACTGTTACAAACCGGGCGGTCCGCCTGGCCTGCGGCACGCCATCCAGTTCCATGATCAGCTTCCTACAGTTGTCTTCGTAGGTGGCGCCTTCTCCCGCATATCGGGCCGCAAATACGCCCGGCCTTCCACCCAGCGCATCAACTTCAAGTCCCGTATCATCCGCGACCGACGGGAGGCCTGTCGCAGCAGCGATCTCTCTAGCCTTTTTTCGTGCGTTCGCTTCACAGGTTTCGCCGTCTTCTTCGACCTTGGGTGCGGTAGGGAAATCGGCTAGGGTACGGATGCGAATTCCAAGATCTCCAAGAAGAGCCGCGAGCTCCCTGACTTTATCGGAATTTCTGGTCGCGAGGAGGATCTCTTTGATCGGGCTCTCAGTCGAGTGCACCGATCAGCTCTTTCTGAATGGCGGTCAATCGTTGAATGGCCTGCCAGCCGAAATTCAGAAACTCGTCCATATCTTGTTTCGTAAACGGCGTACGTTCGGCAGTGCCTTGTACCTCGACATACCGGCCACGCCCCGTCATCACGAGATTCATGTCCACTTCTGCCATGGAATCCTCGGTATAGGCCAGATCCACCATCACTTCTCCGCCGACCTTTCCGACGCTGATGGCGGCCAAGTAATCGGTCAGGGGAATCCTCTTCAAGAGATCCCTCTTTTTCAGCACGGCGCAGGCATCAGCCAAGGCGATAAAGGCACCGGTGATGGACGCAGTTCTGGTCCCCCCATCAGCTTGGATCACATCGCAGTCGATCCAAATGGACCGCTCACCCAGTTGCGACATATCTGTTACCGACCGCAGCGCCCGTCCGACGAGGCGTTGAATCTCCAGAGTCCGGCCGCCTTGCTTTCCCTTAACCGCCTCTCGTGGCGATCGCTCATGAGTTGCACGCGGCAACATCGCATATTCAGCCGTCACCCATCCGGTCCCCTTGCCTTTGAGAAAAGGCGGTACCTTTTCTTCAACGGACGCCGTGCAAATAACCTTCGTGTCTCCCATTTCAATCAGAACAGCACCCTCGGCATGTTTGGTAAAGTTGCGGGTCACTTTCACCGGGCGAACCTGATCTCGGCGACGCCCATCGAAACGGACCAACCCTGAAATTGCGCTCATTCGTACGCCCCTTCCTCAATAGTACGGTCGGAATTATAGTGAAGGCCCCAAGAAAGCGCAAACCGATCGGTTGACCCAGCAGCGCCAATAGATTGACGGATCAGACCCCTTTTGCGCACGTCTACTCTATTTTGTACAAATCCAGGCTATCCCCTTTGGTGAATTCCTGACATCCAAGGCGTATGCCCCACCGGCAAGACAACATCAGTATCTGATCATGATGGTAGCAGTCCTCTCGCAACACCTCTCCAGATGAAAGGATTCCAACTGTTCCTCTCGCTAAACTGAGAGATAAAGACTGCCTGAACAGTCGAGACAAGGAAACTGAACTTCAATGGCATAAAAAGTGCAAACTTTGGCGAAGTTTTTACGGTAGTCAAGTTAACCGCCAATGAGCCGATAAAGAAGAAACGACACGATCCTCGACCCAGACAATCCAAAGAACACCCGACTCATGGCGACCCTGCTAGACCAAACCACTCATCAAGCCTTACTCGACAATCGCAACATTCTGGTGGTCGACGACGAAGAGCCGATCCGGCGCCTCCTCGCCTATTTGCTGCAATCCCATGGGTATACGGTCGACTGCGCCGCCGATGCCCGAGAGGCCCGGCAAAAGCTGATCGACCAGCCCTTTGCCTTGATGCTATGCGATGTCAATATGCCGGGAGAATCCGGCATGGACCTCGTGCGCAGTCTTCTGTCAGACCAGAACCATACAGCAGCCATCATGGTCACAGGCCTCGACAGCTCCGTCCTGGCCAACGCAGCGCTCGACGTCGGCGCGTTCGGATATATCGTCAAGCCATTCGAATCCAATGAAGTGCTCATCGATGTCGCCAATGCTCTCCGCCGCCGCCGGCTTGAGATGGAAAACCGCCTCCATCGTGAGAACCTGGAGGATGTCGTCCGAACAAGAACACTCGCATTACAGCAAGCGTTAGACTGGCTTGAACGTAGCGAAAAAGAGCTCCGACTGTCTCGCGAGGAAACCATTCAGCGGCTCGCCATTGCCGCGGAGTTCCGGGACAATGCCACCGCTCAACATATTCAACGCATGAGCCACTACTGTGAGATGCTTGCGCGCAAAGCCGGTCTGTCGCCTGAACGATGCGACTTGATCCGGACAGCTAGCCCCATGCACGACATCGGAAAAATCGGCACTCCGGATCATGTGTTGCTGAAACCCGGTAAGTTCACACCGGAGGAATTCGGGGTGATCGCGCAGCACGCCGAGATCGGGTATAAAATCCTCAGCGGGTCGGAGGCAGAGCTGTTGAAAGTCGCAGCCGTCATCGCCTACACCCACCATGAGCGCTTCGACGGCACAGGATATCCTCGCAAGTTACAAGGTGAGGCCATTCCCATCGAAGGCCGCATTGCCGCAATTGCCGACGCATTTGATGCCCTGACCACGCAGCGGGTCTACAAGCCGGCCTTTGAAGTCAGTCATGCGATTGAGCTCATGCTCAAGCACCGGAGCGAACATTTTGACCCGGAATTGCTCGATGTCTTTGTCGCATCTACCGAGGAACTGGTGCGCATCCACGATCAATACGCAGACCGAGTGCACTCCAATACGTTCCGCCAACCATAAGCCTCTCCTCAGCTGACCCGACACATTGCTCGATTGTCGGCAATTCGTTGACCGACTGTGGCGCCACCGCTATACTTTTTAAACCTAATTAAACCTACCGAATAACCTAATGTGCCCCCAACCATAGGGACCAGAGGCGGAAGGGATTGCCGAGTTTGGCGAAAAAGTTGACGGCCATTCGCAAACGTCCCCGGAACCGAAACTGGATCGCCTACCTCTGTGAATCCCTTGTGGCTTCAGGCACCATGCCGACCTGGGAAGCAGCTACCTATCTGACCGAGAACTTATTCGGGGAAAAGCCCAACCCTCGCCTGCTGACCCCCGCCAACCCACACGAGGTCACCACGCAATTACTGCATCGACTCTATCAACCGATCGTTGAAGCCGCCTCGCGAGAAATTATGCTCCCCTCCGACTCCGTGGTGCACATCTTCACCGACATCAGTCTCATCGGGAACTCCGCCGTACTCATCGTCTTGTTCCCCGGACACAACAAGCCGCAGCAGCTCTTGATGCTGGAAGCAACCAAGGCCTGGGACCTCGTCTTCCCGGACGCCGCGTCCTTGAATGCCTGGGCCGAAGAGCGGTACCGACGACTCGTGAATGCGCTGCGCAGTAAGATGACGGAGTTCGAGGATGATCTGTTGAAATCAGCCATGTAGGCTGCATCAACACCTCACTCGCACGACAACTGTCAGGCCCTCCCCACCGTCACTGACCCAGACTGACCACGGGGGGGCATGTCGGTGGGACACCGCTTCTCACCTATTTCGTAACAATACATCCCCCGGGCAAGGACAGTTCTGCGGGGCCAGCTATAGGAAGGAGTAAGAAGAGAGGTCCCCGGTGCCGACGACATGAACCCGTCGCCACCGGGGGTTGTTACATTGGTGGGCTAAGCAGCTTGTCCCTTACTCAGCCTTATTCATCGTGGTCGTCATCATCCCCGTGATGCTTATGGCCTTTCTTGCCGATCGGATTCCGCTGTTCCTTTGTCAACTGGGCCTTATAGGATCCGGGCAACTTCTGCACCCAGCCGTTATAGACATTGGGGATCGGCATGACGCCCTGGGAGCCCTGGCCCTTGTTGCCGATGATCTGATCATCCTTCGGGACATTATCGTTCTCCAGCACCACCGCCCCGACGATTTGGGCATTCGCCTTCACATTTTCCACAGTGCCAAGATTGCCTGGATCGTAATCAAGCACGATCAGCCGGTTGGCAAATTTTGGGGTGACATAGGCATAGTACCCGCCGCCTTTTTTCGCCCCAAAGTTCACTCCGTGGCAGCCCGGATCGCAGGGAATGAGCCGCACCAGGGTATCAGTGGCCGTATCCACAATAGAAATCGTGCCCCCCAGGGTATTCCCTGTGATGGCAAATTTCCCATCCGGGCTGACGGGAATCTGCACCGGGAACCCGCCGATCAGGCCGTCCACGCAAGCCGCCGTGCATCCGGTTTTCGGGTCATAGCCCTGGAGCAGGTTAATGTCCTTGATCTTTTCTCCTGGTTGATATGGGCCAGCGCCTTTGAGGCCACCAGTGCCGGTATAGTTAGTTAACACATGCGGGCCATTCATTACGGAGATTGAGTGGCCCAGGTAGTTCGTGACGTAGTATTTGCTCGAATCCGGCATCATGCCGCTCGCAATGGACACCGCTCCGGTCTCATGTTTCGACAGGACCTGGCCCGTCGTCAGACCAGTGAACTCGTACAGCGTCGAGTCCGCCGAATTGGAGTTGGGAGTGACCATGTGATGGCCGTCGAACCCCATCCAATGGGCATGAGGCTGGGTTTGCTTGGTGGGATGAGCAGGATCTTGCATCGAGATTAGCCGATTAACCTGCAACATGCCGTTCGGCAGCCGGTTCAGTTCCAGCACCCCATCATCCCCGTTGCACCCCGTATGCACTTGCTGCGTATCAACCCGCGTCATCACGTGGGCGGGATCATGGCACTTGATCCCTTTGCTCCCGACTTCAGATCCGTTGATGAGATCGAGCTCCTGAATGAGCTTCCCGTTACTCCGATTGATCACATAGAGGCTATTGCCCTGCCACTCGGTTTGATAGATCTCCTTTTGATCGTGGCTTGGCCAGAAGTTATGTCCGTGATTCATCTTCTGCTCAGGTAATGCGATTTTGCGCTTCACATTCCAACTCGTAGCTGACACCACGGTCATCGTTCCAGGGAAGTTCGGCCCTTTCTTCTCACTCAGCTCAAACTGGGTGTCGACCCAGATCTCTCCAATCCCATTGATAGCAGGCTTCTTCTGGGCTGCAATCGTGTCGCCGTCGAATGTCGCTTGGAGCGCCGCATTGAGATCGGGGACGACAGCGCCGCCGGTCACGACCACCGGCACGGCCGGATAGGCCGGCTTATAGGGTTGTCCCACCTTGGTATAGTCTTTCCAATTGGATGGGGTAGTCACAATGAAAAACGCGCGCAAGGCCCGCAACCCCAGATTGGAATTGCTGTCAAAGGTCAGGTTTGTATCCGTCACCTCGCGCTTAACCAACAACGTGAGCTGGTCACCGATGTCGTATGCCGGTACCGTTTTCCCCTGGCTGTTTATTGTCGTCGTTGCCGGGTTGTCAACGATGACTGCACCGAGCATGTAGGGATGGAGCTTGCATAGATAGACATACAAGCCCGGAGTCGTCAGAGTCACGTCATGATTATCCTGATTCGCTGAGACCTGGTCGATCCTTTCGCCCGGCAGCGCAGTCGACGGCCAGAGCAGGCTCGTCACAGTATGCTTGCTTTCGGCAACTTTCACGCCGCCAATATCTTGCCAAAAATTAATTTTGGTGCCAGGAGGAACAATGGCCAGGGAGCGGGTCGCCTTATACGGGTTGTCCATGCCATCAAGATCAAAGAAATGCCCTGGTATATCGGTCACCTTAAAGTTGACCTCCGCGGCAGCGGCCCAATCACTCGCGCCATACAGTAATCCAACTGCCGTGAGTAATATTCGAATTGACTTCATCTTGCCTCCTCCAATTTTGAACTAACAGCACCCTCTTCTTTCATTACGACACAAACAAAACTCGACGAACTCTCTTTCCTCGGTTACCGCCCCCCTTCCTCCGGCCATTTCACTGACCATTGCCGGCAATACCCGAGCCACGTGTGGCTCGCGCCTCTTCACCTCACTGTCTTCTCCTGCTCCGCAGCCCAGTATTGTTCGACAATCGCCGTAGCTTTGGCCCGCACCGCGGGATCATCATCTTCCATGGCTTCGAACACAGGATCGAGCGGGGCCTTACTATCCTTGGCTTCCCAGTAATCCAACGCTCGATAGCGGTCACGGCCTTCGGGGGATTGCAGATCCTTGGCCACGGAAAGCGGAATGGGGGAAATTGATACCGGAGTTCGTCGTTCTGATTGGTTCACGGGCGCAGCGCCGCTGACATTCCATTCGGTCTTCTTCTCAACCATGGCCGTATCGCCCACCGGCAGCGAATGAGGAGCACCTGCCTTCTGGTCGAGGCTTGTGCTTACTATCGGCGGTGACTGTGGACGCGCAGATTCGTCAGGGGCAGACGATCCGCATCCTCCGCACAGCATCACCAGAACGATGGCCTGAATCCGCACAGCGCTATGAGTCAGCGTAACGATCATTCAAAAATCCTGTTGCTTGAAATGATGGCCAGAAGGGTGGGCTTGTTGGCTGATTCTATCCTGGAGTCATTAGCCCAGATGTAATGCCAGTTTCATACCAGGAATGCCTCACTTGAACTGGGAGTGCCTTCCCTTAACGCTCGAATTGCAAATAGCGAACATACGACGCGGTAGAAATAGATCTGCAAGACATCGAGCAGTCAATCGAAACATCGTTCGAATGACAGTGGAGAAACACCCGATCCAGAAAATGTATCTAAACAGATTCAGTATCCAATTGGATTCATCTCATCGGGACAGGAGGCTGTGGAGAAGGTGGTAACACGCATTGGAGCGACTCTTTTGTGTTCCCGCAAGGCTTTAGCGGACGGCGATCGCGGAGAAATGCAATCAGTCAGTATGGTAATTGGCTTGGGCTATAGATGAGCCGTTGAATGAGAATGGTTCGTATGCCCACACAGTCCTTTTTCCCACTGTACAAAGTACCTCACCGCTTCCGATCTCCTCGAAATCTTCAAGCGCTTGTAGACTGCCCGAAGGCGAGCCGTCACAGCACCCGGCGTGACGTTCAGTTCCCGTGCAATCTCTTTGTTGCTTTTTCCTGCTGCAATAAACGAGAGGATTCGACGATCAGCGCTTGAGCAATCTTCCACTCGCTCGCGTGGTGCAGTCCGCTTTCCCTCCCGAACCCATGCAAGAAGCTGCGGTGTCAATCGCTCGTCCATGATTGCTTGGCCGGCTGCGACGATTTCAATACCCTTTACAATGGCTTCCTCCGACGCATCCTTCAGCACGTAGCCCTGGGCGCCGGCAAGAATGGCAGACTTCAGGGTGTGCCTGTCGTCATCACTGGTGAAGAAGAGAACGGCGGTGTTCGGATACGCTTCGCGGAAGACCCTGCAGAGAGTGATGCCACTCGTTGGCCCTACCCGAACATCCAACACCGCCACATCCGGCTGACAGGTCCGCACCAGAGCGGCAGCCTCCTGTTCGGTGCGCGCGGTGCCGGCGACAAGAATACGACTGCTCTTTGACAGGGCCACCTGTAGCCCTTCAAGCACGAAACTCGACTCGTCGATCAAAACCACACGAGCTCGTTCTTGTAGTTGAATCGATCGCTCCACCACTAGATATCCATTTGGTTAATGAATGATGAACGATGCAAGCACTTTACCGGCACAACAGTCACCCGCGCCTCCTGCGCGAGCCCCCCTTACTAAGCCAGAATGATGCAGGGTTCTACCTTGTGAATCCTCACCCCCTCCGGAGGCTTTGACACAAATCATCGAGTGTGCTCAGCACTCCGCCGGTGATTTGGCGAAGCTCTTGCCCTGTACAGTGCAGCGGAATCATCCGCCGTCGTTGCCAGCCTCTAAGCGCGAAGACTTTTTCCGGCTGCCTATACGGCCTCTCGCATACCACGACGAATTCCTTTCCGTGATCGTCTTCCATGATGAACCCTTTCACATTCATGCGACCTCATCCCCTTTTTTCAGTTTGTCAACGGCACTATCGTGATGGCCAAGGAACCGCTCCTTTCCTGATGCCCTGCGTATATTCCACGATGCGTCTCAGTTCATCCTCTTTCCGGCATGCGTTTCCTCGCCCACGTATCAGACGACACCCGGCGGTGATCTGGGAGATCACCGCCGGACTCGCCGGCCCAGGCCGGAACCTCACAAGGAGATGGGCGGCTGGATAGGGCGAATCCAGTCTGACCCCGGCCTGGGGTATGTTGTCCAAGCCTCAGCAAATTTCGTGCTCTCGCCGGCCTCCTGAGTCTTGATTCACTCATCCGGCAATTCATACGTAGAAATTGCCGCCATTTCAGATGAATTCAAGTGAGTCACGCCTGGCTGTCTTCTACTCATTGCACAAATCGGCTGAATCGAAACAGATTCACTGAATCCAATCCGATTCACACGGCAGACCACCTTCATCTCCTATGTCCCTTACTTGAAGCGGGAGCCATACGTGATAACTCCCGCTTCAGTATCTGCTACGGCACGAAGGAGTTGTAGAGCTGTGCTCCTTCGACAGCGTCGTCCTGCTTGGCGCGCGGCACGCCGATCTTGACTGTGCCGTTACAACCAGCGCCATGTTCATCGGTCGCGGTAAAGCGCACGACGTACACCCGTCCGTTGCCCGAGCCAGCCCGCTCGGCCCGCAACAAGATATGGTTCCCGGAAATGGCGGCGTCCGGGCCCGTGTCCCCGCCGCCCAAGCCGTTCACCGGTTCATCTTGCGTGACTACCGAGAAGGTGATGGTAATGGCCTGATCATTCGGCTCGCTAATGCCCATGATCCCCACCGGCACCATCGTATGATTGGGCGGCCAGAGACTCGCTACACTGGGATGGGCCAAAGTACAGACCGGGGGATCGTTCGTATCCTGAACATGCACGACCGCAGTATCAGCCGCACTGAGGGCCTGACCGTCGGAGACGACGAGTTGGAAGGTCAGGTTGACTCCGCCCACACCCACAGGTGGAGACGTAAACGTCGGAGTCGCGGTGTTGGCTCCGGTTAAGGAAACCGGGGGACCGCCGGTTTGGTTCCAGGTAAAGTGAAGGGGATCGAGGTCTGGATCGGCACTCAACGACCCATTCAAGGTCACGCCGGTCTGCTCATTCACTGTCTGATCAGGCCCGGCGTGGGCCGTCGGGATTTGATTCACGTTGGAGATGTGAATCGAGACGGACTTTGAGCCGGTGAGGGCGTGGGGATCGGTCACGGTGAGGTTGAAGACGAGCGTTGCCTCGGCCGGACCAACGTTGGGCGCCACAAAGCTCGGCAGCACGGCATGGGTGTCACTGAGCGCCACAGCCGGTCCTCCAGTCTGCACCCAGTGATAGGTCAACGTTTCAAGGTCCGGGTCGAAGCTCCCGCTGCCGTCCAACATGACCGGGCTGCCTTCCTGCACTGTCCGGTCTAGTCCGGCATCGGAGACCGGCGGTTGATTGACGTTGGTCACTCGAACGTTCACAGAATCGGGATCGCTGCAGTTCGTCGTACTGGTCCCTTCGCACACACGCAGTTCGAAGGTCAGCATGTCCCCAGCCGGCGAAACGTGGGGGGCTGTGAACGTCGGGTTCGAGGAACCGTGATTGGCCAGAAAAACCGGGGGGCCACTGATTTGCGTCCACTGGTAAGTGAGGTTTGTCGCCGTGCTGCCGGAGCCATCCAGCGTCACCAATGTGCCTTCAGGGGCGCTTTGATCGGAACCGGCATTCGCAATGGGCTTGTCTACGAGCTTGGTGACAAAGGCATCACCAGATCCTGCGTGTCCCCCTTGACTCGCGGACAGCACGGGAAAGTTTAGGGAACCTGTCTGCCCCGTGACGTAGGCAGCCCCAGCACCATCCACCGCGATGCCGTATCCAAGATCGGACCCGCTTCCACCCAGGAAGGTGCTGTAGATGCGAACCCCTGCAGTATCGAACTTGGTGACAAACGCATCGGTAAGTCCTCCGTATACCCCTTGGCTCGCGGACAGCACGGGAAAGTTCGAGGAAGCAGTCCGCCCCGTGACGTAGGCCGCCCCGGCACCGTCCACCGCGATGCCACGGGCCTCATCCTGATTGTCGCCACCCAGGTAAGTGCTATACACCCGAGCTCCAACAGCATTAAGCTTAGTAACAAAGGCATCAATATGTCCTGCGATCACCCCTTGGCTCGCGGATAGCACGGGAAAATTCGGGGAGTCCGTTCGCCCCGTGACGTAGGCCGCCCCCGCACCATCCACCGCGATGCCATGCCCCTCATCAGTATGGATGCCACCAAGATAGGTGCTGTAAACGCGAGATCCCGCAGCATCGAGCTTGGTGACAAAGGCATCAACACTTCCTGCCAGTGCCCCCTGGCTCGCGGACAGCACGGGAAAATTCGGGGAGATGGTGTACCCCGTGACGTAGGCCGCCCCGGCGCTATCCACCGCGATGCCCAACCCAAAATCCACACTGCTACCACCCAAGAACGTGCTGTAGCCCCGAGCACCCACCGCGTTAAACTTGGTCACAAAAACGTCAGCGCCTCCTGCGAAGATTCCTTGGCTCGCGGACAGCACGGGGAAATTTGAAGACTGTGTCTCACCCGTAACGTAGGCTGACCCGGTGCCATCCACCGCGATGCCACGTCCCTCATCGGTATTGCTGCCACCCAGATACGAGCTGTAGACCCGAACCCCCGTGGCATCGAGCTTCGTGACAAAGGCGTCAAAACTTCCTCCTGCGAACACGCCTTGGCTCGCGGACAACACGGGAAAGTTGGGGGAAGCTGTCTGTCCCGTAATGTAGGCCGATCCGGCGCTATCCACCGCGATGCCATATCCAAGATCGGAACCGCTGCCACCCAGATACGTGCTGTAGACCCGAGTCCCCGTGGCATCGAGTTTGGTCACAAAGGCGTCAGTAACGCCGGCAAGTCCCCCTTGGCTCGCTGACAGCACAGGAAAATTTGGAGAGATTGTGTCCCCCGTGATGTAAGCTGACCCGGCACCATCCACCGCAATGCCACGTCCACTCTCAGCGGAGCTACCCCCCAGGTAGGTACTGTAGACAATGACTGGGTCGATCACCACCGGTTTGCTGTGATCGTAGGCCGCGAGATGAATACCGACAGTCTCTGTCGGTGAAGAGTGGGAAGCCATTGATGAGTGATGCGATGGCGCGACAACGACATAATTCCCCGCCACCAAGGTCTTGTGCCCGTTCTGCCCGAGCTGATAGACGATCGGCTTCTGAAGACGCACATCGCCCAGCGCTGTGGTCAGGAGCAGATCGCCGCTCTCGGCGACCGTGATGTCGGACGTTCCCTCGAAGGCCAGTTTGATCCGGCTTGGATCGGCTCCCGGCTCGACAATGAAGTCGTATTCCAACTTGCCTTGATTTCCGTAGTACGCCAGGTCGATGCCGGGATAGACTTCTTGATACTGCACCTTGGCATAGGTCGAGATCTTCGTGCGCCACTTCGCCGGATCGTTGCCGATGAAATAGTTCACCATGCCGGGAAGCTGTTCCAGCCCATCGATAGCCGGCGAGGGATTCGCTCCTTCGAGCTTCATCCGCACCACGCTGTGCTTGTACTCCTGCGACTCATGGCCCATGACATCTGTCGGGTCAGACTCCGCTTCACGCTTCACGCTTGACGCTTCACGCCCAGTGAGCACCATCACCGATTCCGTCGGCGTCAGGAACAGAGTGTAACCGCTGCCTCTCGCGAGAAACTTGACCTGGGCATCGACCTGGCCCTGATTGATTTCAAACTGGAGCGGCATCCCCAGCATTGTGGCGGTGATGGCCTGTCTCGTGGGTGTTGCAGCAGTCGGAGTCGCAACGGATGCCGCCCCGATTCCGTCCCAGGCGGTCACTAATGCGGCAAACAGAAGCGCACAACCCATCCTTATGAGCAACGTCATGGCTTTCTCCCTCCTATTCATAACTCGGACAACAGGGCCTGACTCTTGTTTGACTTGCATTCCACTCGGGTGAACGGATCAGAAATGGAGTTATGGCTCTCTCCCGCAATATCGTTTCTGCGCCGTGCTGCAGTCATACGCGAAGCCGAAGAAGTCCCTGGACTCTGGACCGAGTAATTCGGCTGGAAGGAAAAGCCGCATTTAACAGCGTGCTGAAAACAAGGCATCGCGCATCGGCGTTCTCCTGGACTCAGTCTCACGAGCGTCGCCAATGCTGTTTTCATCGCCCTCACAACAGGCGAAACTGTTATGCCAGTTTCATTCCAGAAACACTCTTATTACAAATCATCACGATATTTTCTGATTGCTCGAACCGCCGACAACGCGCTCACGAACGCAAAAAGAGAGATCGACAGACGTTTCCCGGCCGGAAGATAAATCTCATTACAGGGCAAAAGAAGCGCTTCCTCGAGGAAATGTATCCAAATAGATTCGGTATCTGATTCGATTCACTTGGAAGAAAGGTTCATTTTCCTGATCGAGTTCCTGTGAGGACGGTTGCGGGACAACCCGGGAACTTCTGTAGTCAAACGCTATCTATTCCTAACCGTGGCAACCTCTCTCGAATTCCTGTAAATTCCCGAAGCCCGTTCCCGGACTTTTGCGAATCTTTTGATCAAAATCTCTGCTTAACCGAAGGAAAGGCGTCAGCACCTACTACAAGTCAAGCCGCTACTCTGCATGCGTATGAAATGGTTACGAACTATCCTGATTGCCGTCTGTTGGTGGAGTGGTCCGCTCGACAGCTGGGCTGAGCCTTTGTTCTCAATCCCTCGTTCATCTTCAGCAACTGAGCAGCAAATCCAGGACGAAACGCTCTACTTGAAGGAAGAGACCGTCAACATTGCAAGTCGCTATGAACAGCCGATCTCTCGCGCCCCTTCTGATGTCTACGTGATTACCGATGAAGACATCCGCAACTCGGGAGCCACCGACATTCCCACTTTGCTGCGACAAGTCCCGGGCATGGAAGTCATGCAAATGAACGCGGTCGATTTCAATGTCAGCGTACGCGGAAATAATCAGTTAGCGGCCAATAAGCTCCTCGTCTTGGTCGATGGCCGCTCCATCTATATCGATCAATCCGGCACCGTCTTCTGGAAACAGCTGCCGATTTCGTTGATGGAGATCAAGCGAATCGAGGTGCTGAAGGGGCCCGCATCAGCCGTGTACGGGTTCAATGCCTTCGACGGGGTGGTGAGCATCATCACGAAATCCCCTGAAGAGATGAAAGGAACCACGCTGCAAGTGGCAGGAGGTGAGATCGGCACTCTGCTCACCAATGCAGTCCACGCCGGCACGATAGGCAACTGGAGCTATCGCATCTCAGGCGGACACGAGCAGACACAGCGTTGGTCTAACCGTGATGCTCCGGCACTCAATGGCCAACGGATTGGGGGAGTCACCGAATATCGCCTCTCAGGCGATGGAAAGGTCAGGGCCGAGGCTGGGCTCACACGTTCGAACCCTTACAACGATATCGTCAATCAAACCGCCACTGGTGAGAATCACTTTTCCCAGACCTATGCGCTTGTTAGCTACGAACAGCATGGGCTGTTGATCCGTGGTTGGTGGAACGGCTTGTTCTCTGAAACAAACTCTCGCTTGTTTCCTCAGCTGATCCCACTGCTCATACTCACCGATAGAGCTGGCCGAACAGATGCGGATCACTCCTTGAACACCTATGATACTGAAACACGATACCGATTCAGTCCGTTCGAGACACTTACGTTGAACATCGGGGCCAACTTTCGCCACATTGTTCATTCATCCAATATTCTCAGCAACCGGATGGCCGAGAATCGTCTTGGACTCTATGCGCAAGGGGACTGGCTGGTCCTCCCGTCCCTGGAGCTGAGTGCCGGACTACGCTACGACCTCGATACCTTTATAACGCCCACCATGTCTCCTCGTGGTGCTTTGGTCTACCATGTGAATCCAAATCATGCCTTTCGGCTGTCTGCCTCAGTCGCCTATCGCCCCCCAACTGCCATCGAGGTCGGCATCAACATGCTGAACTCAGTGACGCTCCCTGGATTTCCATCCATACCTTCTTCCATATTGGGATGGACCGACGTCAAGCCCGAACAGATCGTGTCTTATGAAATCGGCTATCAAGGCTGGTGGTGGAAGCACCGCTTGAGGACGCGAGTCACCTGGTTTTTCAACCATATTTCAGACCTCATTGCATTCCGAACCGTGTCGAACATCCCATTGAACACCGTTCGTCCTCTGAACGGCGGTGTGGCTGATATCTACGGTGGGGAAGTGGGCGTGGAGTTTCTGCTGACCTCCTGGCTCTCTGGGTTCGCCAACTATGCGTACCAAGAAATCGGACAAACCTCCAACGGATTTAGCCGCCGTGCGTTTCCCCACCACAAGGTGAATGCCGGGCTCCGCATCAACTGGAGCTCCTTCAGAGGTGAAGTGCTCTACCACCACGTCGGTGCCGCATCCTATCCCCTGGCTGATGCCTTTACGAATCTCGCTCCATTTTTTCCCGCCGGGACTATCATTCCCCAAGAGCATGTTCCCGCTTATAACTTACTGAATCTCCGTCTTGGATACCTCATTTGGCGACAGCAGTCCGGTGATGACGTGCGGGAGGCTGAGCTTGCGCTGTCTGTATTCAACGCCCTCAATGACAATCATCGTGAACAGCCACTCGGCGACCTTCTTGGCACTCGGGTGATGGGGTGGCTCACGGTGAAGCTGTGAACCATTCCTCGCCTGCAGATTCCGTGGCCCAAGAGTTGCTTAATAATCATTCATCACACTCTCACCCCTTTCGAGCTCGGGGCTGTTGGCAGTCCTCTGAGAGAATGCGTTATGATGAACAGTTGGCCGATAAAGCGCGGTGACCTCATGCTGCCCGTCTTTTCTCTTCTCTTCCTCCTCTGGCTCACGAGCCTACCAGGTATCGTGGATGCCACAGAAATTGTCATCCTCCAATCTTCGGAGTTGCCCTACTACGAACAAGCCGTTCAAAGCTTCAAAGCAGCCATCCCAGCTACAACCAAAATGCGGGAGTACAACCTCAGCGGCCAGCTGACACGAGGACGGGAAATCGGTAAGTCCTTACGCGCCTCGCCTCCTGATCTGATCCTGGCCGTTGGACTCAAGGCAGCCATCGCCGCGAAATTGGAAATTTTCGACCAGCCGGTGGTGTTCTGCCTGGTGCTCAACCCTGATGCGCATGGGCTCCCTGCCTCGAACATGACCGGCATTGCGGTCCGCACCCCACCGGAGGCTCAACTGACCGCGCTGCGTTCAGTCATCCCCCATCGCCGTCGGATCGGTGTCCTCTACGACGAGGAACACAGCGAAACCTTTATCCGTGACGCGCATCGTGCCGCGAAACAACAGGGACTCGAGCTCGTGGCCGTTGCGATCCGTGGACAAGACGACATTCCTCAAGCGGTTCAAAGGTTGCTCCCCACGATCGACGCACTCTGGCTGATTCAGGATCAGACCGTCATCTTCGAATCGGCCATACCGTTTTACCTGGAGTCGGCGCTTGATGCGAAAGTGCCGATCTTTACCTTCTCGTCCACACTGGTCCAACAAGGAGCGCTGGGTGCACTGGTGGTCGATGCCTGGACGGTGGGGCAGCAAGCAGCGCGGATCGCACAGTCACGGCTCAAGGAACCCGACACCGCGATGAGTGCCATTCAGGCGCCCGCACAGCCACAATTAGCCGTAAACGTGAGCTCCGCCGAATATTTGGGTCTGCCGTTGTCTCCTGAGACCATGCGCCTCGCACATCAGCGTTTTGGTGGCTCGGGGGCGATAGCCAGGAAGCCTGGCCCGTCGTCGGATTTGATTCCCTAGCGCACATCGAAGGGACACCGACCGCTTGTAACGGTTTCCAGGCGAGCTGCCATGGTTAAGCTTCTGACTCTGAATCGATTTCCGTTTTCTCTCACCCTCAGAACGAAGCTCGTTCTCAGTACGGCCGTCATTCTGGTTGTCGCCTGTCTCCTCTTAGGCTGGCTGTTTATTCAGCAGCAAGTACGATCGACTGCTGAGGGCCTGAGGCAAAGCGGAACGCTCCTCGCGCAACATCTAGCGCAGATGGGTCGATTTAGCGTCGTGGCCGGCGACACACATCGGCTGAGTTATCTGGTTCAAGAAATTCTCGCTGTCGATCCGGTTGCCTACGCAGCCGTCATTTCTTCTGATGGGGAACTTCAGGCGGGGTTTGGCAAGGGCACCTGGGCGGAGCAGTTCTCCGTTCAGCCAAGCGGCCAGCGCCGGTTTTCTTTGACGAACGTGACGTCGCCTCCTCGGCTGCACTCTGATCCCGAGGCTCCACACATCAGCGCCGTCCAACTCAAGGGCAATCGGCCCCTGCTCCGCCACAACATTGAATTTTCGCTGCAAGAACTGATGAGCATCGCGGGCGGATCCGAACTCCCCATCGTGTACGACATCATTGTTCCCATCCCACAACGTCCGTTCATGACGACTCGAGATCCTGCCCTAGGTCTGACACTGGATGAACGAGTGGACGAACTGTACGCGGGGGAAATCCAGAGAACTATCGCTCCGGCTCTTGTGCAAATTGGGCTGTCGACCTCACGCCTTCAGCACGTCTTGCGCCAATTATTATGGCAGGCGACTGCAATCACCATCAACATCATGGCCACCGGACTGCTGATCACGCTGCTGTTGGCCCGGCGCATGACCACACCGTTGCGAGAGCTGACGCAAGCGGCAACCCAGCTCGCTGCCGGAGAAACCGTGCCGCTTGTCGCGGGGAACACAGGCGATGAAATCGGGACCCTCACGGAAGTTTTTAACGCCATGGCCATGACGTTGCAAGCACGCGAGCACGAGTTGCGTGAACTGACCCACACGTTGGAGGACCGCATTGAGGCGCGCACACAGGAGCTTGTCGCCGCGAATGCGAAGCTCCAAGAACTTGACCGACGCAAATCCTTTTTCGTCTCCACGGCATCCCACGAGCTCCGCACACCGCTGACATCCATGAAGGTCCACTTGGCGAATGTGCGGGACGGGATCGACGGAGCCGTCACCGACGATCAGCGGCGCTCGCTGGCCCGTGTGGAGGCCAACCTCTCGCGTCTCCAGGGATTGATCGATGAACTGCTGGATCTGTCCACCATCGAGATGGGCCAATCGTCTTTGCGTCTGGAACCGGTGGCTCTGGGGTACGTGATCGCCAAGGCGGTCGAGGACCTTCACCCGCTTGCGTCCGAACGCCGAGCGAGAATCGTTATCTCCCTCCCATCCGACCTTCCTTCCGTGTCCGCCGATCCCAACAAGTTGCACCAGATCATCCTCAATCTTCTTCATAATGCCATCAAGTTCAGCCCGCCATGCTCAACGGTCGACATCAAGATCACTTCGCTACGGAACCGCGAGATCCAAATCTCCGTGCGGGATGTCGGTCCGGGTCTCGCTCCGGAGGAGATCGAGAAAGTCTTTCAACCGTTCTATCGGGCTGCCGCTACCCCAAAACAGGCAAAGGGCGCAGGGCTTGGGTTGACGATCGCCAAGCTACTAGTCGAACTCCATCACAGCCGGCTCCAGGTTGAGACAACTCCCGGTGAAGGGAGCTGTTTTTACTTCGTGCTACAGCCGGCTCTCTCGAAACAGGAACTACCGTCGCTTCAATATGTTCCGATCGCCGACACGCATGGAGTGTGAGGAGTTCCTGAAAAGAAGATCAGGTGGAGGGTGGCTTCATGTTAACACCTCGCTGTTTCATGAGCCTGGTCAGATAGGTCCGTTGCAAGCCAAGCAGCTCCGCCGCTTTCGTTTGGTGCCCCCCTGTTCGTCGCAAGGCTTCTTCGATCACTTTCCGGCTGTAGAGTTCCATCACCGCATGGTAGTTCAGGTTGTTTTCCTCCGATAAGTTTGTTTCAACCGGCAACTTCCTTCGAATCGAAATCCCGAGATGGTGAGGCTCGATGCAGTCCCCTTCGCACAGGGTGACGGCCCGGATCAGGACGTTTTCCAACTCGCGAACATTCCCTGGCCAGTGATATTCACAAATCACGTCCAGCGCATCCTGACTCACGACGAACGAACGTCGACCCATCGTCGCCTCATGTCGGCGGACAAAATGCTCTACCAAGAGGGGGAGATCATCGACTCGTTGACGTAAGGGCGGTAGGGTGAGCGAGATAATGTTGAGGCGGTAAAATAAATCCTCGCGGAACAGTCCCTCCTGAATGGCTTCTTTCAGATCCTTGTTCGTCGCAGCCACAAAACGCACATCCGTGCGAATCGGCTGCGCCCCACCCACGCGGTAGAACTCCTGATCCTGCAGCAAGCGGAGCAGACGCGTCTGCAGTCCCGTCGGCATATCGCCGATCTCATCGAGAAAGACGGTCCCGCCCTCCGCCGATTCGATTTTGCCGGGTTCACGCTTCACCGCTCCGGTGTAGGCCCCCTTCTCGTGTCCAAACAACTCATTTTCCAGCAAGCTTTCGGGGAACGCCGCGCAGTTCACAACGACAAACGGTTTCGAGGCACGCGGGCTCCACCGATGCAGCGCGCGTGCCATCACTTCCTTGCCTGTCCCTGTTTCACCCAATAAGAGCACCGTGGCGGACGAACTGGCGGCGCGCCGCGCCGTGTCCAAAAGCTCAACCATGCGCGAACTCTGGCCAACCACATGCTCATACCGTCCTCCCACTTCTGCTTGCAGGAGACCTATTTGACGCGTGAGGGCCATCTGCGCCATGGCCTTCTCAATCACAACGGAGAGGTGGTCGGGTTCAAACGGCTTTGTCAGGAAATCGCAGGCCCCGAGCCGTATCGCCTCCACGGCTCGATCAATCGTCCCGAATGCCGTGATAACGATCACTTCCGGGACAGTCTGCGGCGGAGTGCCGGAACGTTTTTCACGGAGCTGTTTGAGCACATCGAGTCCGCTGAGTCCCGGCAGTTCGATATCCAGCAGCATCAGATCTGGTTGCTCCTCTGCCGCCAGCTTCAGCCCCTGCTCGCCGTCCTCAGCCGTGAGCACCTCATGCCCCATCCAGATCAACCGCTTCTTGAGCGCAGTGAGGATATCCTGGTCGTCGTCGACAATGAGAATACGAGCCTGCATCAGACGCTCCTGGTTTCCATTCCTGAGGCGCTATTGTAGAGAATAGATATAGTTGAAGAGAAAGTGCCCTGGCTACTGGGCTCAACCACACATCATTCAGGCTCGTAATTCAGATTCGGCGAGAGCCAACGCTCGACGGTGCGCAGATCCATGCCCTTGCGGCGGGCATAGTCTTCGACCTGATCTTTTCCGATTTTCCCCACCGCGAAATATTTCGCCTCAGGATGGGCAAAATAGAACCCGCTGACTGACGCGGTTGGCAACATGGCATAGCTTTCGGTCAGAGTGATGCCACTGTTCTGTTCTGCCGACAAGAGGTCAAACAGCAGTTGCTTTTCCGTATGGTCCGGACAAGCCGGATATCCCGGTGCCGGCCGGATGCCGCGGTATTTCTCACGGATCAGATCGTCACTCGTCAGCTGTTCATGCTTCCCATATCCCCACTCTTCTCTGACTCGCTTATGGAGACATTCGGCAAAGGCTTCGGCCAGTCGATCCGCAAGAGCCTTGGCCATGATCGAATTGTAATCATCATGGTCGTTATCAAACCCCCGACAGAGTTCATCCAGTTCGATGCCGGTCGTTACGGCAAACGCTCCGATGTAATCCTGCCGACCGCATTCCTTCGGTGCAACATAATCAGCCAGTGCGAGATTGGGCTGGCCGGCAGGCTTCTCCGATTGCTGTCGCAGATGATGGATCGTGGTGAGCACCGTCTTCCGATACGTATCCTGATAGAGCTCAATATCATCCCCCACACTCGATGCGGGGAAGACTCCATAGACTCCCCTGGCTTTGAGCTGTTTTTTATGAACAATCTCATCCAAGAGACGTCTCGCATCCTCATACAATTCCTTAGCCCTAGGGCCGACGGTTGGTTCGTCAAAGATCGTCGGATACCGACCTCTGAGTTCCCACGTATGGAAGAAGGGCGACCAATCGATGTAGGGAATCAGTTCGACCAACGGTTGATCGGCAATCGTCCGGACGCCCAACGCCGTCGGCACGGGAATATCGACGCCCGCCCAGTCTGACATGAACCGATTGGCGCGCGCCTGGGCGATCGAAAGAAGCGTCTTGGCTCCTCGATCCTGATGCGCTTGCCTCATCCGCGCATAGTCGTCCCGTACTTGCCGGACGAAACCTTCTTTCTGCGTTTGGCTCACCAAACTTCCCACGACACCCACCGCACGAGAGGCATCCAGCACGTGAACCACGCCGGGTTCATAGGAGGGGGCGATCTTGACTGCCGTGTGGGCCTTGCTGGTCGTGGCGCCGCCGATTAAGAGCGGCACATCGAACCCCTCGCGCGTCATTTCCTTCGCCACATGGACCATCTCGTCGAGCGAGGGCGTGATGAGGCCGCTCAGGCCGATGATGTCGGCTTTGTTGTCTCGTGCTGCGGCGAGAATTTTTTCGCAGGATACCATCACGCCAAGATCGATCACTTCGTAGTTGTTACAACCAAGGACGACTCCGACAATGTTTTTTCCGATGTCGTGCACGTCTCCCTTCACGGTCGCAAGCAAGACCTTCCCCTGCGCCCGAAAATTGCCGGACCGCTTCTTCTCTTCTTCCATATACGGCATGAGATAGGCCACGGCCTTCTTCATGACGCGCGCGCTCTTGACGACCTGCGGCAAGAACATCTTGCCTGATCCGAATAGGTCGCCGACGATATTCATCCCGGCCATCAGCGGGCCTTCGATCACTTCCAGAGGCTTTGGGTATTTCTGACGCGCCTCTTCCGTATCCTGATCGATGTAGTCGGTGATGCCCTTGACCAGCGCATGGGAGAGCCGCTCCTCAACCGTGCCCTGGCGCCACTCATCGTCCTTGACAGCCGCTTTCCCCTTCGCCTTCACCGTCTCGGCAAAATTCACCAGTCGTTCGGTCGCATCGGGTCGTCGATTAAACAACACGTCCTCGACAAGTTCGAGCAAGTCCTTCGGAATCTCCTCATACACCGCCAACTGGCCAGCGTTGACGATGCCCATATCCAACCCGGCCTTGATCGCATGATAGAGAAAGGCTGCATGCATCGCTTCCCGCACCACATTGTTGCCACGGAAGGAAAAGGAGATGTTACTGATCCCCCCGCTGACCTTCGCACCCGGTAAATGCTGTTTGATCCAGCGCGTCGCCTCGATGAAATTGATCGCGTAGTTGTTGTGCTCGTCAATCCCCGTTGCGACAGTCAAGATGTTCGGATCGAAGATAATGTCTTGCGGAGGAAAGCCGACTTGTTCCGTGAGGATCTTGTACGAGCGCGCACAGATCTCCTGCTTCCGCTCCAACGTATCGGCCTGGCCCTTTTCATCGAACGCCATGACGACGACGGCCGCACCATAGCGATGGATGAGAGTCGCCTGGTCGATGAATTTCTGTTCGCCTTCCTTCAAACTGACACTGTTCACGACCGCTTTGCCTTGGATATTTTTCAGGCCGGTCTCCAACACCTCCCACTTGGAGCTGTCGACCATAATCGGCACTTTGCAGATGTCGGGCTCCGACGCGACCAGACGAAGAAACTTTTCCATGGCAGCCTTGGAATCGAGCATGCCTTCATCCATATTGATGTCAACAATCTGGGCTCCGCCTTCGACTTGCTGACGCGCCACCGACAGCGCTGCCTCATAATCATCGGCCAGAATCAACTTCGCAAAGGCCGGCGAACCGGTCACATTCGTTCGTTCACCGATATTCACGAAGTTCGAATCGGGCCTGATCGTGACGGCTTCAAGGCCGCTCAATCTCGTATAGGGCTCGACTGTTGAGAGCGCATGCGGCTTCACCCCGCGCACGGCTTCGGCAATGCGCTTGATATGAGACGGCGTGGTGCCGCAACAGCCGCCGACGATATTCAGCCACCCATTTTCAGCCCATTCGCGCAGTTGAGGCGCCAAGGTTTCCGGCGTTTCGGGAAAGCCTGTCGGCAACAACGGATTCGGCAGGCCAGCGTTGGGATGGGCGCTGATATAGATCGGCGCGATCTGTGATAATTCTTCGATCAACGGACGCATCTCTTTTGGGCCGAGTGCACAATTCATCCCGACGCTCAACAATGGCACATGGGAGATCGAATTCCAGAAGGCTTCGACGGTCTGTCCGGTCACCCCACGATTGCTGCCGGCCTGGATGAACGTCACTGATGCCATAATTGGAACCCGGCGCGCGCCGGATGCAAACGCCTGTTGGATCGCAAAGAATGCGGCCTTCGCATTCAGCGTGTCAAAGATCGTCTCCACGAGCAGAAGATCCGCACCGCCTTCGAGCAAGCCCCTAACTTGTTCGCCATAGGCACCCACCAACTCTTCATAGATGGCCCCTCGAGCTGCCGGATTGTTGACATCGGTGGAAATCGAGGAGGTCTTGGTCGTCGGTCCGATGGCTCCAGCGACGAAACACCGCCGTCCAGGTTGCGCTCGCTGCACCGCCGCGACTGCCCGCTTGGCACACTCTGCGCCAGCTTTGGACAATTCATAGCCAAGGGTGTCCATCCCATAATCCGCCAAGGAGATCGTCTGGGAATTAAATGTATTGGTTTCAACGATATCCGCACCAGCTTCCAAGTACTGTCGATGAATCTCTTCGATGATGGTGGGCTGCGTAAGGTTCAACAGATCGTTGTGTCCCTTCAGATCTTTTTTCCAATCCTTGAAGCGCTCGCCACGAAAGGCGGCCTCATCCAGCTTACGTTGCTGGATCATGGTCCCCATCGCTCCGTCGAGGATAAGGATGCGCTCCTGCAAGAGCGCTGCAATAGAACTCTCGTGCGATATCGACATAGTCACCCAGGATATTTCCCTATTGGCTGTGCGCGATCATACTGGAACCTCTTCGGAACGAGCAAGCACACCGGTTCCTTGACATGAATTCAACGACCTGGCTACGATGCCACCTCATGTGCGTGTACACCAACCTCCGTGCCGTAGTCTTGCCCTTCCTTCTCGGCGTTGTCTTCCTTACAATCCTCCCCTCGTCAGCCACTGCCGCCCCCTATTTTGAGGACGGCTTCTTAGGACTTTCTCAGAAGGAGTTGCATGAACAACTCGGCAGGCCGCAGGCCGTGCGGGACCGAAAATCTGCGCTGCGCGTTTTCACATATTATCCGATTACCGATTGGTCGTCGTACTTCAGCAAACTCGTGTCGCCCGAAAACGGCGAAGATGTATACACCTTCTCGCGTGAGGGTATCGATGTCCGCTATTCCTTCAGCTATGCGGTTGACCCGAATGATCACAGTGAGAACCGACTGCTGACCGTACGGCTGGTAGACATCGAATTTTCCCCGGCCGTGCCGATCAGTCGACTCCCAGGTTTGATTCCGGAGTTTCATCCTTCGACCGATCCGACCAATCCCGCTTTTCGATCCAACATTTGGGTGCTGTTGTTCAAAGGCCCCCCTTCGTCTGATGCCCGTTTTATCGTGAGAGAGCCAGGGAAGGAGCAGCTCGATTGGACGCTCTGCTATCAACTATTCTCGATGCAAGGGCTTCCCGATCGCTTACCAACCGAGGCGTTAATAGACCGTGTGGAGATCAGCACTCAGAGCCTGCAGTTGGTGACCCTCCAACAGCGGCACACCCATGAACGGATTCCGAATCCATACGCCCACCAATTCGACAAGCCATTTCCTCCCCTCAAGCCATCGGCCACATCAATACCAGTTCCTAAGTATGCGGAGTAGCATTGAAAGAGATACCGGAAGAGAGGGGCTTACCGCGGGACTTGCTGAAGTCGATCTTGCTGCGCTTGTCCAGACGACACGGCTTTCTTTTTCATGACATCCATAGGACCACTATCACTCACATAGATCAGCACCGGGGCTCCAATTCCAATCACCATGAGTAGGCACAATCCTAACATCCGCATGAGCTGGCTCTTGCTGAGATACATCATCAGCAACAATACCACCGCGGCGGCGCCGGCATAGGTCACAATCTTGGATTGAGCCGGAGTCAGACCTTCCATCGCGAAGTGAAACGACGGCATGCTCCACCCATAATTCTTGACTTGCTCTCTGACCTTTTGTTGCATCGACTGCATCATGGTAGGAGTTTTGGAAGCAGAATCAGGCTGCTCATGCGTCTTCACTTTCGCGCGGTACTTTTCAGGAATTGTTTCCGCGGAATCGGTGTAGACAAGATTCCCGCGATCATCAATATAGGAATAAATAGTCGTAGCCCAAGCCTCACCATAACCCCCCTGACCGAGCATGATGCACAGACACATCAATAAGATCAGATCTTGAAGCTTTGCGACCATCTCGCTGTTGCGTGTAACCATATATTGTAGGAGCACTCAGAAATCTCTTGATTAAGTATAGCGTATCACCTACCACTATGATTTTACTGAAGATTACTGGCCGTTCCTTGACTCGTGAGGAACCCCGCTGTTAGCATTCCATTTTTTGTCCCCATGACTACTGAATCTCAACCCCTTGCCCTTGATCCCAACACTGAGGAACCGTCGTTCATTCGCCGCCGCCCGGTCCGAATCATCATCTATGCCGGACTTGCGCTATTTGTCCTCATGGTCGTGATCTGGCCACTGGTCGTTCAACTTAGCGATCCGGACTTTCAGAAGCACATCGAACAACACCGCGTCCTGGTTGGAATGACCAAAGAACAAGTACTACAATCCTGGGGCGGACCACAGACCATCAATACGACCTTCACCAAGGATGGAATACGGCAAGAAGAATGGATTTTTGAAGATTGGGAAAGCTCGGCGATTGTCCGTCACCGCTATCTCTACTTCGAGGAAGGAACCCTGATGGGAGGATGGTACGAAGGTTCCCGCGAACGCCGCTCCCGCGATTTCCCCGCAGAAAAACCGCACCCAAAAATTCAGCCGTAGCCCTCCAACTGGCAGGCTACCTCGTGTGTCGGCGTTCCTCTCTCGCCGTCATGAGCCCATCTGCCACATTTGTGCTTGCGCTCGCCTCGCGGCGAAGCCGAGGGCCTCGCTGGGCCGTGGGCGAAGCGGGCTTCAAGAACGACAACTGTGCCTGATTCAGCTGCAGTTAGGCTGACGTCTCCCGGATAGACAGTCGGAGCCGGCTCAGAAGGACTTCGGCACGCGCCTGGTCAGATGCATCGACCATGACCCGACTGACAAAGAATGGCACACCCGGATAGAGGCTACTGACATGTTCACCGTGGACGACGTAGGCGATGCGGTTGCCGTCGAGCAAGCTCTTGATCATCGCCAGCTCGCCGACGTCTTGCGCATTAGTGAGATGAATCATCCGCACGAGCCGCCCGCCGATCGGTCGTTCATGCGTAAAACGTGCCCATTGGTTGCACTTTGCCGTCTCTCGCTTTACACTCGAACACGAGTTACGGAGTTTCTGTAATTCGCGCGCGCCGTTCCTGCCCCGGACCACCCGAGACAGTCAGCACGCGCTTCCACTCACGGATCTGGTAAATGGCCCAGGCATTCGGTTGGCCCTTGAAAAACGCAGTAGGATCCACGCCACTGGCATTGAGGAAGATTGGTTCGGTAAACCCCTCTTCTAACACGTAGTCGAGTAGCGATTCGGTCGTAAAGCCAGTCCCACGAAGGGTCACATCGGCCAACACCGTGAGGATTTCGTCAGGATTCTGAATCGTTATTGGATTCATCAGCTGTTACTCTGTAATCCGAATTGTAACGACGCTCTACCCAAGAAGGCAAGACATCGTGCCCGTTCACATGAAGAAATCCGCGTTTCTTGAAGCGCTCCTCCGGATCATGGACGACAAGCATCACTGGGCCTGGGAACACTTTTCTTCCGGCCGACTCAGCACAGCTCAGCTCAAAATTCACTTTCAGCATGAGTACGCCGTCTATGTTCGAGACTTTCCCGTCTTCTTATCACGAATCCTTGGAACGAATCCCCCGCTGTCAGTCCGCCATATGTTGGCGGAGAACATCTACGAGGAAGAAACCGGAGGGCTCTCGCTGGGGCAATCTCATCCTGAGCTTTTCCTGACGATGATGGAGGGATTGGGATTCCGCCGACGGGATTTTGAACACGCCCGCCTGCTGCCCGCAGCCCGAACCTATCGTACCTGGCTAGAGCACATGTCGAGCCATCGCCAGTGGGTGATTGCCGCTGCGACCTTGACCATATTCGTTGAAGGCAGCGTGAAGGATCGCAGGGAGATTCTTGCGCCTCCTGAGAACAGACATCCGGAAGATATCGAATCTATCATCAGCCTTCATCCCTTGGTCAGGCATCATGGAGTTTCGCCAAGCCGAATGGACCTGATCCGAGCCCACCAGATGGTTGAAGCAGGCCATCGGCACGATGCCTACGATATGGTCCTCAATTACACACCGCCTGCGCTTCGGCAATCAGTGCTGACATGCGTCAAAAAGAGCTTGTCTCTGTGGCTGAACTACCGCGATGCGGTCGCTCGGGCCTGTGGCATCAAGCAACTCTCATGACTCGAGCCTTCCTCTCCTGGTGTGTGTTCTTCCTTGCCACCAGCCATCACCTGCCAGTTACCGGCGCTGACATTCCCACAGACATGGCCTTGATACCTCCGGGAGAGTTTACAATGGGAACCCCTGAGGGAAGCGATGGCTTCCCTGATGAACGTCCGGAACGACGGGTTTTCCTCAGTGGATATTTCCTTGACCGATTCGAAGTGACCAACGAAGCCTACGCCGCCTTCGTGCAAGCAACGGGTCATCGCGCACCAGCGAACGCCACCCAAGCCGCAACGCTCTGGACAAACAATCGTCCCATCCCGGGCATCGAACACCATCCCATCGTCAATGTGAGCTGGGAGGATGCGGACGACTACTGCCGCTGGTCCGGGAAACGCCTCCCGACCGAAGCGGAATGGGAAAAGGCCGCACGAGGGACCGACGGCCGACGCTATCCCTGGGGAAATGAGTGGGACTTTTCCAGAGCCAACAGTGCCAGCTACTGGGCGCAACGGACGATCGCGTTCCAGAGCGGAGCGGATTGGGATGCCTTCTGGGTCAGCGGTGAAGGAGCTCGTCTGGCCAAGGAAAAAGGAATACAGGGAGAAGTCCTGACCATGCCAGTCGACAGTTTTCCGCACGCAGTAAGCCCATACGGCCTATTCGGCATGGCCGGCAATGCCTCGGAATGGGTACAGGACTGGTACGACCCGAATTATTATCAAAACGCCCCGCTCACAGACCCTACTGGTCCGATTCAAGGGGCCATCAAAGCCATGCGGGGAGGGTCATGGCTCAAACCGGCTACTAGCCTCCGCACCAGCGATCGCGATTGGGGTACGATGGATAGCCGTCCCAGCGGCACTGGCTTTCGTTGCGCAAAAGACGCGTATTAGCAGGCTGTCCTCTCGTACCTCCGTCAATTCATATCGCTCACACCTAGGAGCTGTGAATTCACAGTTCAGAGAAATCAGCGAGCGTGCGGTTTGAGGACAACCTCCACCTGTTCAACCCTCACCACAGGCATGATGAGGCCAACCCCTTCCTCCTCGTGCGAGAAATCATAGATGATCGACTCGGTGGGAATCAGCGCACCAGCCATCACAACGACTACTTCCGCTTTTTCACGTTTGGCGAGACTTCGACTGATTAGACCGGCAAGTTTCTTGTTCGGCCTCACGCGCAGATTACTTGGGAACTCCTCAGGCTTGAATCGGACCATACCCCAACCTGTTGTATTGAACGCTGGCCCGATCGCCACCGTATAGCTCTTGGTGTCGGGATCGAATTGCGACAATTCTCCAGGCCAGATGAATGCCATATGCCAATTCAGAGCAGGATTCCCCTCGCGTGCGACATCCCGCTCGCGGTTCAGGTTGAAGAGCCGCTCATCATGTCCCGAATCATGGTGACCGTGGCCATAGACTGTAGCCCAATCGGGAGGCGCCCCTTCCAGCGCCACAAGAAACGCTTCGATGGCGCTCCGCTCAATCAGAACATGTGTCCCAGGGGGAAGAAGAGAATCGAGCTTGGTCAGTGGAATGGTTCTCAGCTGGCGAAGTCCGGTTGCATCTTCCGATCGGATTGGAGATGGCACAAGAAGTAGACCTGAGAGGAGGAAACAAGCCAGCAGACGGGTGAAAGGGCTACTCACTATCAGCATGACTCAGCAGTCGATTAAACGAGGCCTTCAAAGAGGTCACGCCCTGATGGTCGTCGGTGAGTACTCCAGCATCGATCAGGACCGCCATCCGAGGAGTTGGGTTGAGCCGGCGCAAATCGGAAGGAGTCAGACCATCCGTGGTCAAAGCCTTTTCATAGGTACCGAGCCAAGATTCCGTCACGGCGCGCAAGCCCGCATCCGTTGGCTTCATGCGGCCTAATCGCACTTGCTGCAGCAGCTTGATCAGCGGATCGGATTGAGCGATGCTCGAGATCGCGCGTTGCACCGCCTGTTCATCCGGCGTGGCCATCAATTCTTCAATTCATCGAGCAAGCGCCAGGCCCGCGGGGATCGCCGCAGCTGCCGCACGCGCCGGGGCCGGCTGAGGACGCCCAGTTGGTCGTGGCCCCGACTCCAAAGGCAGAAAACTGTTTATCGATCTTGCTCGTCTTGCATTGAGGACAAGCGGCCTCTGCCGATCCCTGGATCAGCAGCTCAAAACGGTGATTGCATTCGCGGCACACATATTCGAAGATAGGCATAGTTGAGGGCTCCTTCGTTTACTGAGACCATTATAAAATCACCCCGGCTGAATCGCAACGACAGGGAACGTATGTACCAGGAAGACAAAACGTTTACTCTTCGCTTCACGCTGGAAGCCTCGTTTCCTGACGACTATACCGGAGACGAGGATGAACGGCAGTGGCTGCAGGAGTGGGAAGCCCGGATCAAACCGCACCTGCTCAAATCCGTCTTTGAGTCGCTTCGCAGGCATGACGGGTGGGCGTCGCACATCCGCAATCGAGGCGCCTCGCCGACCGATGAAATTGAAATCGTATTGGCCAGGGATTTCTCACAACCTCCTCCCTTCTCGCTGAAACGATGAGCGCTCCGGATCAAAACGTCGGTCTCTACGTTCATATCCCATTTTGTCGCCGCCGTTGCCACTTTTGCGCCTTCTATCTCGAAATCGCTCAACCCAATCGAATGGCGCGGTTTCACTCCGCCCTCATCCAAGAAATTGCACTCCATCGTCGGCAAGAGTCCCTGGAAGGCCGCCCCTTGCGGAGCATCTACTTAGGTGGCGGAACACCGACGTCCCTCCCCGCCGATCAGCTGGCCGCGCTTCTGACGCTGATTCGAGCGACCTGGCCGACCAGCCCCACGACAGAAATCACGGTGGAGGCACACCCCTCTTCCGTCACAGAAAGAGATCTCACAGTCTTGGCTGATGCCGGATTCAATCGGATCAGCTTTGGGGCGGAATCCATGACGGACAAGGATTTTGCCTCCATTGGTCGTTTCGGACAAGTGCAGGATACGGCGGCCGCGGTTCAGGCTGCGCACCGCGCTGGATTCAAGAATATCAACCTCGATCTGATGTATGGGCTCCCTGGCCAATTACTACAAGATTGGATACACACCTTGGAATCGCTCATGACGCTTGCTCCATCGCATATCTCCTGTTATGCCCTCACTATTGAGGAAGGAACCAGGCTTGCCCAGGACATCGCTCGGAATCTTGTCCTGCCACCTGACGACCTGCTTCAGCTCGACATGGAGTCCGCAGCAGAGCATTTCCTTGCCGAAGCAGGATTTTCCCGCTACGAAATTTCCAACTATGCCAGACCCGACTACGCTTGTTGCCATAACCTTCTCTACTGGACCGGTGGCGAGTATCTTGGACTCGGCCCAAGCGCGCAGTCCTATCTCCATGGAATCCGGTTTGGAAATATTGCGGATCTCGAAGCCTATGCGGCATGCTTGAACGACAACCATCTGCCGATGACCGACCGGACAATCCTCTCGGCATCCGAGCGCCAGCGAGATGCCCTCGTGTTCGGCCTGCGCCTTCTTCGTGGTGTCCCTCGAAAGACCATCTGGGCTGCGGAACGAGACTATCAGATCGACGAACTTGTCGCGAAAGGCCTGCTCGATGCCGATCGCGATCGAGTACGACTGACTTCCTTAGGACGGCGCTACGCTGATACAGTAGCCGAGCAGCTGTTCTAAGTGGGCCGTGGGAACAGGTACATCGAACATACTGCACAGCAGTGATGCTCACCCTCTTTCCAGCTATTGAGTCTCTATCCCTGATTGACAAGACAGTTGCAATTGGAGAAGACTACTGGAGCTATTCGGGGGAATCTCATGCCGGTGAATATGGATCCGTCGAAGAAACGGCGTCGCCCCCAGACAACCACCGCCTCGGTGGCTGAGGACAGGCTCACGGGCGCCACAGCGACACCTCCGCGAAAAAGTTTTGGAGAAGAAACAGAAGCGGATCGGGAAAAGGATTTGGCTGATGCTGAGCTGAAAAACTTATGGGATGCAACCGAAGTGATTGATATGGATAAAGCCTAAGCCCCTGCACGACGCCCAGCGACCCAGAGTTGAACCGTATCCGCCAGCCCTACTAGAAGCTCCGCTCCATGCCGACACCAGCCATGCCACAGACGATTCCCGACATCACCGAAGACGTACAAGTCGGTTCGGGAACCGGATTTGAGTCTCGTGTCGTCGTCTACAACTGCGACTGTCACACCTACCAACAAGTGATCGAGCTATTTTGCCGGTTTATTCCCGCGATGAGCTCGACCAAGGCGTTTGAATTGGCCTATCGGATCGATCATGAAGGAGAAGCCATCGTCTTCACCGGATCGACGGAACAGGCTGATGATATTGCAGCAAAACTTGCAGGGGGTGGGCTCAGAGTGGCTGTGCAGTAATCCAACCTTCTCTTACTTATGCTTGGAGATCCTCTCGGTCGATTTTTTGATTGGGCTTGTCGGCTCCTTCTTGACAATCGGCTTGGAAGCCTCGCCCGATTTCTTCACGGTCTTTGACGTGCTTGATTTGTCCTTTTTCTCCGAAGCCCTGGACTTGCTGCTCTGCGAATGCTTCACGGGAGTCATGTACGCTGAGGTGCGGTTGACCTTCACCAATTGGTCTCCGCTGAGCACGCGGACTTGATACAGCTCGAACAGCTTGCTGATGGCTTTCGTGTCGCCTCGTCTCGCCGCATTCAAGAGCTTGCGGCGTTGATTCATCTCTTCTTCTTCGGTATGCGAAGCAGCTCGTCGTTCCATGCCCATCCTTCCTCAACACAGGCTGACCGACTGATCGGGACTGCTGTGGTCAAATACCCCAGCCAGCCTAAAAATTAGCGAAGTATATCAGAATTATGATGATTTTTGGAATATTGAATATTGCGCTGCCATATTTGTCATCATCCCCCGCTTTGGAACAGAAAGAGGTCGTTGGCTCATGGATTTCACCCTTGAGTGGCATCACAGGCACCGGTATAAGTATGGAAGTGTCAGTTTTTTTCTAAGAGGAGATCCATGATGGAACATACACCAGCATCTTCGACCGTCGCCGATGACCCTCAAGCGCGCGATCTCTTACGCCGAGCATTCGAAAGGACCGCACGGTGGCCAAAAGACTTTACGGGGTTTACGGCTGACCTCACCGTGAATGTAAACGGGAAAGAAACCAGCGGCCCCGTCATTGTCAAGGGCCCCCGCGAAGTATCCGTTCAACTAGGCGATGGCGAAATCCAAAAGTGGGTGCAAGAGCAACTGGGCATGATCGCAGTCCATCGTGGACCACGGAGCTTTGAGGAGTCTGATGGGAAATACTCGCTCACGATGGAGGAAGACGGTCACCCATTCGGTACCAAACTGAACATCCATGGCTCCAATTCCTTCTACCGGATCAAGGACAACCGCATCACCCAGATCAACCGCAAGATGGCTCATCCTGGCATGAACCCCTTCACCTTTACGATCAACGTTGAGGAGAGCGCTACCACACAGGACCAGAAGAACCTCACGACCAAGTACACGGTCTATTACTATTCGCCGACCGACGGAAAACTGACCAACGTAGAAAGCTTCACCGACACCCACCTCCGCGTCGGCTCCTCAGACCTTCCAGCGACCAGACGGATCATCACCTACGAAGATGGCCAGGTCATCGTGAAGAACCTGACCTTCACAAATCACAAACTGCTCTAGCCATGGACTTGAGGACGAACTTTCCGCGCAGCATGAAATTCAAACTGGCAGGCTATGCCCATCTTGCGCGCATGATCGACAAATGTCGGGCGGTGCTTGCCGGGACAGAGGGGGAATATATTTACCCTTGTCCCATGGACGAACGGCTGATGGAATTCGCGGGAATTACCAGCGAGCAATTCACTGCCTCGGTGAAGGCCAATGCAACCGATGAGGGAGTCGTCAAGTGGCTTAAGCAAACGGCACAACCGCACCAACCTGCCGAGTTGGAAGAATGGAATCAGCAGCTGTTGGCACGCGGACCGAGTTCTCCTGAAAGTGCGGCCCGGTTCAAAAAATACCTGGCCGCCATCGATCCCTCACGCACCGACCTCACCGCCTGGTCGGATTTGCAAGACCTAGAAGAAGAGCGGGTCGTGCCGAGACGAGAGCCGGCACATCAGTTTCAGTAAGTAAGCGCCGGGTATTTGCCGAGATACGTGGGATGCTCCGCCTGCGCCACCATGAAGTGTGCCACATCAGCGCGGGAAATAGCCCCCACCCGCATGCCTTCCTCAAGGTTGTCCAATACGCGATAGTGGCCAGTCATTGCGCCGTTAGTTAAGCGACCCGGGCGCACCATTGCCCAGCGCGAATATCCGCTGGCGATCAGCCGCTCCTGCTCACTTTTGTCCACATAGGCTCTCTTGAGAAACAACGTGAAGAGAACCTTCATGGGGATCGAGTTGTAGCCCCAGCTGTCGCCGGCGCCGAAACCAGTGAGCACGATGAGTGTTGGAGAGGAGCCCATCTCTCGAATCGTTTGCAACAGGATGCGTGCAGAATCAGAGAACATGGTGGTAGCCAGAGGACTCTTTGTGCCGATCGTCACCAGGATGGCATCGGCTCCCTCGACTGCCGCTCTGACATCGTTTGGGTTTGTCGCACTGCCCTGCACCCTTCGCAGCTTTTGGTGATCTGGAAGCGGAACAACCCGGCGCGATAAGGTGGCAACCTCATGCCCATGCTGTAATGCAAGACGCGTGACCTGAAGCCCAATACCAGCCGAGGCTCCGATAATGGAGATTTTCATGTTCCCCGTGTTCTTGTGTCAAAACCAAACAATGCCTAGCTCGACCGACCTGAATTGCAAATCTTCACTCAAACGCATTCTCAGCCTCTTTGTAGGCTCCGGTCAAGCGCCGCTAGATCCCCACTCCTCAGTCGTTCCAGATCATAACTGTGGACTGAGAACCTCCCGCCACACAGCGGCGAGGTCGTGGAGTGCTTGACTTCCGTCGCCGACATAGACCGAGCCGTGCATGGTGGCCAGCCGCTTGGGCTGCAACATCGCCAATCGGTGCAGCGTCGCATCCGTCAACGAACAGTAGGGGACGTAATTCGCCAACGGGCCTTGCTGATATCCAACTAGCGTCTCCCGACAGCGGTCGATCACATCCGATTCCGTCATCGGCTCGACGTCCCCGTCTTGATGGAAGAGATCCGAGCACAGGAGCGTCCGTTCCTTCTCCTCGAACAGTAGTCCCGCTTCCCAGCAATGCGGCACATGCGGCGTCGCCAGAAAGCGAAAGCGGTACTTCCCGGTCTCAAGCACCTCGCCGTCGACCATCCCTTTGGCCGGACGAAGCGCCAGACAATCATCGACGCTCACCATCTTGCCCACCAGGCTGCAGACCACTTCCGAATGCGGAGCCAGCTGCTGCCACTCCGGCACCGTTGCACATTCATCAGACTCGAAATGGCTGAACCCAATCCAGCGCAACGTCTGCAGATCGATCAGCGACGTCACGGCGGCTTTGACCTCCTGAAACAGAGAGCGCGGGCCGGTATGGAATAGCAGCGGTTGATCGTCGCGCATCAAAAATTGACTGAACTGAATATTGAACGGTTCAACGAAGGTGGTAATCCGGAATAAGTCCGGAGCGATCTCGGTAATCTTCGCCATAGCACCTCCTCAAGAAGGGAGCCGTGTGATCATACGCATCACCGTACCGAGGCGCAATATGGGGAAACCAGGTTGGAATGCTGAAAAAATGAATGGTGATAGGCTACTGACTCGGTGAGACTTTTTTTCTCTCCTTTCGCTGACCCTATTGGCCGTCTCCGCTTACTTTTACCGAGTCGTCAGGTGTTGTCGATTCTGTAGATGACGCTTCACCACATTCCTCAGTCAGCTTTTGCCCGCCACTTGATGACACCACTACCTATACCGCGTCACATATTTCATGATCTCTCACGATACCAGTACAATTCTAGGATCCGTCATTTTCCATGTCCCGCCCGCGCAATCAGTTCTTTTAACCCATTCAAATCCAACCACCCAGGCACCAGCTCGTTACCTACGATGAAGCCAGGCGTCCCCGAGATGCCGAGCTCGTGGGCGAGGGCCCGATTCTTGTCAATGACGGTCTGCCACTTAGGATTGGCCATGTCGGCTTCCAGTCGCTTCGCATCAAGGCCCACTTTCACGGCGATCTTGAAGATTGACTCCTTGCTCATATCGGCGTGGGAGGCGAGCAGCGCCTCGTGGAACGCCTGGTGCTTGCCCTGCACCTGAGACGCGAGCGCCGCCTTAGCCGCAAGCTCAGAGGGTTCGCCCAGAATGGGCAAGTCCTTGTAGACCACTCGAACTCGCCGATCTTCTTTCTGGAGTTCCGTGACGGCAGAAGCTGCCTTCTTACAGAAGCCGCAGCGGTAGTCATAGAACTCCACCAGGGTGATCTCGCCTTTTAGATTGCCGCTGACCGGTGATGCAGGATCGTGCACCAGTTCCTGCTGCTTCGTCACAAGGGCTGTTTTTTGATGGTCTCGCAGTTCCGCTTCGCGTTTGGCGAGCAATCCCTGCAACGATTGTTCGATCACTTCCGGATGGGCACGAAGGTAGCGTTCAATCGTTGCATCGGTGAGGTCCTGAGGCAGGGCCAACGCGCCCTTGGTCTCCTTAACCGTGGTTGCACAACCGGTCGCTAGGAGAGTAACGGCACCAAGCACACTGAGCAAAAACGGAAAGAAACTCTGGATGTGTGGACTATTCATGAGTGGGTCTCCTATTACAGTTACTGGTTTGGAGAATTGGAACCCGGCGATGATGTGGATGTTATCGATACCCCTCTCCGCTCGTGCCGCCGCCAAATCCACCCCAGTTGCCCCCGAACCCGCCTTGGCCGGTTCCCCAATATTCCCCTTTTTGGATACGCCGATAGGGGTGCCGTAAGTCCGGCCGACTCATCCACCAGAAAAACGAAACGATCGCCGCAGTGGTGCCAAGCGTAATCCAGACCCCGAGCCCCTTAATCCGAGGCCTGGATGGAGGAGTGGACCTCACCTCTTGCGCCGGAGTCGCCAGCGCAACCGCTGTGCGATACAGCCCTTCCCCGAAATGTCCTCGTTCGATCGCAGGTTGCAAATACAGACGACTGACCTCGTTCCTCACGTCCGAGGTGATGACCGGAAACATTTGGCGGCCCAACGCCATCGCCGCCTGCCGCTCTTGCACGGCCACCAACACCATCAGCCCATGTTCCTGCTGCGTCGAGCCGATTTGCCACTTTTCATACAGCGCATCCGCATAGTGCTTGGCCGACGGATAGGGTTTGATGCTGGGCACCGTCACAATCACCATTTCCACGCCGCTTTTTTTCTCAAGATCGATACAGACAGACCGGATGCGGTCCTTCCACTCCGGCTCCATCACGTGTGCATGGTCGCTGACATACCCGATTGGGCTAGGAAGAGGCACACGTTCTTTGGGCCGATCATACAACGAGGCTTGGGCATCAACCGCCGACAGTACGAGCAGCAGGCTCAGCCAACCTATCCCGATCCAGCGCTGATTCAGTCGATCTGCGATCACGTGATCCGTGCTTCTGCGGTCGTGACAAGCCGAGTCAGGCTCCCGAGATATCGATGCATGAGCCGCGGAATCTCTTTCTGTCCGGGAGAAATCTGCCCTCGCTTAAGTAAAAGCGCATCGCGAAGGCCGGTGAGATCAACCTGAAGATGAGATTCGAGGTCCTGCAACAGTGGCTCCCCGTGCGAAAGTACAGGACGCTTCAGCAATCGCTGGAGACCGCGCAGTACCGGCAGGAGTCCGGTAATAGAAAGCGACAAGAGGATGGTCATCGCTTCTTCGGTACTTCGTCCTTCCACCAGACGCTGGCGAAGACGGAGAAGATTTCCTCGTAAGCCCTGCAACACTTCAACGGCCAAGTAGCGAGAGTCGATTTTTAGGCCAACGAAGGGATCTTGCCCCCACAGCAGTCGATGGCATTCGTGGATGTCTTGGTATTCGAGCGGAAAGGCGAATGAAGCGGCTTGTAGGTCGTCGACTGTGAGAAAGAGAGGGACGACGACCTGCTCCTTGCTCCAGCGCTTGTGAAGACTGTCATACTTTTTCAGTACCGAGAGGTCATAGGACGACAGCACCAACAGCAGATTAAGATTGGAGCGGCCCGGCAAGAATTCTCCTCGCACGGCACTGCCGTATAGCAGAATTCCTCCCAACTCACCTCCATAGGCTTTCTCCACATCCTTCACATAGGCCTTGAGGAGTGTGTGTGTCTCCTCCGGCAAGCCGTCGATCGTCCAGCCTATCGGAGACATGATGTTATCGAACGCCTTCCGCTGACATGTCACGAGCCCAAGGATCCGGCACCAATCCCGCTGCCATCAGGCGATCCATCATGCCAAATGGAGGTTCCTTGCGGAGTCCAGCTGTTGTCGACAAGACACGATAACGGAGTCGTGCATTGCGGTCCAATGTACTGAAAACGCGGTCTCGGAGAAAGCCAATGATCGGATTCGCTGTATTCCAGAACAGCACCTGTTCATCAGCCAACTTCTGCAACATGGTGACCTGAGGTCGGCGCGCGGTTTCGTAGGTCCTCAGCTTTTCAGCAGAGTACTCATTCGTCGCCAGACACTCAGGCAGAAGGTCAGCCAGTGTCATGGCATCCACCATCGCCTGCATACGGCCTTGAGAGGCATGCGGGTTCATCGCATGCGCCGCATCCCCGAGCAGCACCGCTCCGTCGGCCACCCACGTCGGCGTGCGGACACGCCCGGTCGGCATAAAGGCGGTTTGCTTCCAATCAGTCAACGTTCGAAATATCAGCTTACTGGACGGATCAATCGCGATCCAGGCTTCTTGTAGCGCCGCGATGCCTCGTTCTTTCACGCTCTCATATGAACCAGCCTTGATCATGTAGAACGCATACACCTTATCCCCAGCGGCGGGAAACATACCAAGGATCGTTCGCTTGCCGACAAAGTACTTCGCCTCTCCCAGAGGAATCGCCGCATCCAACAGGGCGATCAAATATCCTTGCGGATATAGATGAAGATCGGCCGGAATCTGCAAGGCCTCTCGAACTTTTGAAAATGCTCCATCGGCCCCGACGACCACCTTGGCCTTCACCGTCACGTGGTCTTCTCCTTGCTTGGCCGTCAGCCCCACAACTCGACCGTTCTCTCGAAGCAAACCCGTGAAGGCTGATCGATAGCGCAACGAGACGGAGGATTCGCCCTCGATCGCACTCAGAATCGCATGGTGCGCCACATTCGGCAGTGTGACCACGGCTTGATTGTACGGGGGAGGCAGTTCGCCATAGTCCACCGTGCACAGCCGCTCGCCGCCAACACGGCAAAAATGAAACTTATGCACCGTACGGGTAGACTTGACCGGCAACTGACTTAGAAGCCCCAACCGATCAAGTACTTGCTGTCCGTTCGGCTGCAGGATCTCTCCGCGCAGTCCCTGCGGTGGTCCCGGTGCCTGCTCGAAGACGATCGTGTTGATCCCCTTCTGGGCCAGTGCAAGGGCCAGCACAGCCCCGCCTCCACCGGCCCCAACGACGGCAATGTCGGTTTCTTCGACCATTATTCCTCAGCTATTCTCACCCATGGAGATGCATGACCACCTTACCCTCAACATTCCTCCTATTTCCACTCCTGGAATCGCTCGTGATCTTTCCAGAGCGAAAGAAACTTTTCCCGTGCTTTGACCGTAATCGCATGGTCCCTGATGATATCCAACCGCTCATCATTGTAGCGATTTCCACTGGTCGTCTGATTCATGGACCCCGTGGTATTGATCTCGTCGTCGATCACCGCCTGTTTCAAATGCATGAGGCCGTCATGTTGATTAATCTTGATCGGAATCCCTGCTTCGCGCAACGCCGAGAGCGCTGTTCGTTGCTTCGGATCGTTGAGACGTTCCCGATCGGTGAGGAGACGAACATCTACACCACGCCTTTTCGCCTCAACCAGCGCTTTCACCGTGAGCGGCGACGTGACGCCATACACGGCCACAAAAATGTATCGTTCGGCACGGTCATAGATCCGTACGAGGTGTTCGAGCGGCCTATCCTCCGGGCCATACCAGACTTCGATCGATGCGGCTGAGGCCGCCCAGCTTGGTCCAAGCAGAACTGCGGCAAGCAGCCAGAGGATGCCTCCTCGGCAGCACCGCATGGATGAGTGGAACGGTGAAGGCCGGATCATTCCAGTTCGAAGAGGTCGCGGAATTGGTCGTCTGACGACTCCCAGGCCTGCGGAGCATGCACCTGAAGCCACTGTCGGAGAAACTGTTTCTGCTCCCGTGTGAGTAGTTGCTTGATCTGATGAGTCCGCCCTTGAAGCGGCTGAAGGAGACTGACGCGCTTCTTCACATCCAACATCGCGGTGCGGACATACAGACTCGTAAAGATCGACGGCTTCTCTTCCGTCCCTTCGCCCTGTACCCACACCGAGAGAAACTTGTCCAGAACCAGACCTGCACTGTCCAGTGCCGGCTCAGTATCATGGAAGAGCTCATTTTCGGACTCGGTGAGCGGAGTCGATTCAGCCGCGCGAAAGAGGAAGTTCTTTTTCCACATAACTTGCAGGCGGCATAGTGGCGACGAGTCGGATCAAAGTCAAGCAACCCCCTTCCGAGAATCTCTCCCCTTCTCACCAAATAAAGTTGAACATGAATCCTATTCAGCATTCGTGTCTCTCAAGGTGGATGACGTAGCCTTGACAAGCAGCGCATGCCTTTGCTAGCTTCAAAATTCTTTAATCTCTAAGCCAACTTGGGAGAATCCGTGCAGGTCAAGATCAATGGAAAGCCTGAGGAGGTCCAGAACGGAACCGTCCTCGATTTGCTCAAGACAAAAAACATCGAGCCGCAGATGGTCGCCGTCGAGGTCAACGACAAGGTGTTGGATCGTGACCACCTTGCCACGACCCACCTCAACGAAGGAGATCACGTGGAGTTCCTCTTTTATATGGGAGGGGGTCGGTGAGCACCACGTTGCATAAAGACATTACCGAGCTGATCGGCAAGACCCCGCTTGTCCGGTTGAACCGCCTGTCAAAGTCCGGTTCTGCGACGATTTACGGGAAGGTTGAGTTTTTTAACCCCGGCGGCAGTGTCAAGGATCGAATCTGCCTCAACATGATCAATGAGGCGGAACGTCAAGGAACACTCAAGCCTGGCGGAACCATCGTTGAGCCGACCAGCGGAAACACAGGTATCGGACTGGCCTTGGTCGCAGCCGTGCGTGGGTACAAGCTGATCCTCGTGATGCCGGAAAGCATGAGCATGGAACGGGCCAGCTTGCTATCGTCGTATGGCGCACAACTCGTGCTAACCCCGGCGTGGGAAGGTATGAAGGGGTCCATTAAGGAGGCGGAAAGTATCTTGGCTCAAAATCCGTCGTACTTTATGCCTGATCAATTCTCGAACCCGGCCAACCCTGCGATGCATAAGATGACGACGGCACTGGAAATCTGGGACGCACTCGACGGAAGAATCGATGCTTTTGTGGCTGCCGTCGGAACTGGTGGCACCATCACAGGATGTGGTGAAGTCTTTAAGGAACGAAATCCGCAGGTACAAGTCATCGCCGTCGAACCGGCAGGCTCGCCCGTGTTGTCCGGAGGAGACCCTGGCCCCCATAAGATTCAAGGGATCGGGGCAGGCTTTATTCCTAAGGTGCTCAACAGAAAAATTCTCGACCGCGTCATCACCGTGACGGACGACGAGGCCTATCAGACCGCAAAACAGCTCTCGAAGAAGGAAGGTCTGCTGGTCGGGATTTCAGCCGGCGCGAATGTGTTCGCAGCCCAAAAAATCGCTGATGAACTGGGCCCCGGCAAGAATGTCGTGACCATTCTCTGTGACACCGGCGAGCGCTATATCAGTATTGAGAAATATTTCAATATATGAGCCGACAGCAGCCAGCTTTCAGCTGTCAGCTCTGAGCTGATGGCTGAAAGCCAATGGCTGGTATCTGGAAAAATGGAATTTACCGAAGAACAGATCAACCGCTACAGCCGACATATCCTCTTGCCTGAGGTCGGCGGCAAGGGCCAGAAGAAGATCGCCAAGTCCAGGATTCTGCTCGTCGGTGCCGGTGGTCTTGGCTCCCCTGCCGCATTGTATCTGGCCGCGGCAGGAGTCGGCACGATTGGGCTGATCGACAGCGATGTGGTGGATCTCACCAATCTGCAGCGCCAAGTTCTTCACCATACTCCCGACGTGGGTCGCCCCAAGGTCCTCTCCGGCAAAGAAAAGATCCAGGCGTTGAACCCCGACGTCTCGGTCTCGATGTACGAGGAACGGCTCACGGCCGGCAATGCGCTCAAGATCTTTGGCGACTATGATGTCGTGATCGATGGAGTCGATAATTTCCCGGCCAAGTTCCTCATCAACGATGCCTGTTTCTTTGCCGGCAAGCCGCTGGTCCACGGCGGCATTCTGCGATTCGAGGGACGTGTCACGACCATCATCCCGAAGAAATCGGCGTGCTATCGTTGCGTGTTCAAGGCCCCGCCTCCACCTGGGTTGGTGGCCTCCTGCCAGGAGGCCGGAGTGATCGGGGTCTTGGCCGGCATTATCGGGACAATTCAAGCCACAGAAGCATTGAAGCTTGTCCTCGGAATCGGACGGCCACTGACCGACCGCCTGCTCGACTTCGATGCGCGCAAAACCCAATTTCGAGAAATCAAAGTCCGCCGGAACCAAAATTGTGCCCTCTGCGGGGAACATCCGACGATTACCGAGCTGTTCGACGATGGGGATCCCTATGCTGGATGCGCCATGCGTCCATCTGCATAGAGTTTGATAAGGTGGTGCGACGATGAGCAAAATGAAAGCGCTGGTGTGCCGTGAGTGCGGTAAAGAATATCCAACGAAGGCCATCCACGTTTGCGAAATGTGCTTCGGTCCCCTTGAGGTGAAGTACAACTACGAGGAGATCAAGAAGACGATTTCGCGCAAGAAGATCGAGGATGGGCCACATAGCATGTGGCGCTATCTCGACCTGCTGCCGGTCGAAGGAACGAACTTCGTCGGACCGCATGCCGGGTTCACCCCGCTCGTACGGGCGAAAAACCTTGGCGCGTATCTTGGTCTCGACGAGCTCTACATCAAGAACGATACGGTGAATCACCCCACCCTATCCTTCAAAGATCGCGTCGTCGCCGTGGCCCTCACGCGCGCGCGCGAACTCGGTTTCGAAACGGTGGCCTGCGCGTCGACCGGCAACTTGGCGAACTCCGTCGCCGCGCACGCGGCATCCGCCAATCTCCACTGTTACGTCTTCATCCCCGGCGACCTTGAGGCTGCGAAAGTGCTTGGCAACCTGATCTATAAGCCCCACGTGGTTGAGATTGAAGGTAATTACGACGATGTCAACCGGCTCTGCAGCGAGATTGCGGGCGAACATGGCTGGGCGTTCGTGAACATCAACATTCGCCCCTACTATGCCGAAGGCTCCAAAACCCTTGCCTTTGAGACCGTGGAACAACTGGGATGGAAAACACCGGATCAAGTCGTCATTCCCATGGCGTCGGGCTCGCTCCTGACCAAGATTTGGAAGGGTCTGCATGAGATGAAGGCTTTGGGCCTGATCGACAACGTTCGTACAAAGGTCAACGGCGCCCAAGCGGAAGGCTGCTCACCGATCTCGACCGCATTCAAGGCGGGACGAGACTTCTTCAAGCCAGTGAAACCACAGACGATTGCCAAGTCCCTTGCCATCGGCAACCCCGCCGATGGGTACTATGCGCTTAAGGCGACTGCTGAGAGTCACGGATCGATGGATATGGTGACGGATGAAGAAGTGGTAGAGGGCATCCAACTACTGGCCCAAACCGAGGGCATCTTCGCGGAAACAGCCGGCGGCGTCACGATCGGCGTGCTTAAGAAGCTCGTCAAGCAAGGGATCATCAAGAAAAACGAGGTGACGGTCGCTTACATTACGGGGAATGGGTTAAAGACGCAGGAAGCGGTGATCGATGCCGTTGGTCGGCCGACCCGCATTCAACCCAGTCTCGTCGCCTTCGAGAAAAACTTCAAACTCGGTAAAAATGGTGGTGGTGATTCATGATTAAAGTCCGTATTCCAACTCCGCTGAGACCGTTGACCAAGAACCAGGGAGAAGTCGACGTCGCAGCCGGTTCAATCACCGATCTGGTCAACACGCTTGAGGCCTCCTATCCCGGCATTAAGTCCCGCCTCTGCGACGACAGCGGAGAACTGCGCCGGTTCGTCAACATCTACGTCAACGAGGAAGACATTCGTTTTCTCAAGGGCAAAGATACCGCCTTGAAAACCGGCGACGAAGTCTCGATCGTACCGGCGATCGCGGGAGGGTAATCATGGCTCATTTGCGATTTCATATTCGCTTTCCTGAAGAGGGGATTCGGCAGCCGATCATCTATCAGATTGGCCGCGAGTATAATGTCGTCACCGACGTCAGACGAGCCGATGTGCGCGACACGACGGGCTGGGCGGACGTCGAATTTTCAGGTGACGTAGCGGAAATCGAGCGCGCACTTGAAGGCCTGCGCAAAAAAGGCTGCAACGTCGATCCCATTGAATTGAATGTAGTGGAATGAATGAACAGCGCTCAGCATTCAGCTGTCAGCCCACAGGTTCTGAGTCCAATCCGAAGCTGAAAGCTGATGGCTAAGAGCTGATAGCTGAGGCAAGTTATGGAACTCACTGAACCAGAAATTCAACGCTACAGCCGACACATTATTCTTCAGGATGTGGGTGGCAAGGGCCAACTGAAGCTCAAACGGGCGAAGGTCTTGTTGATTGGGGCAGGTGGCCTCGGATCTCCAGCCGGGCTCTATCTCGCTGCCGCCGGTATCGGGACAATCGGCTTGGTCGATGGGGATGTCGTCGATCTTTCGAATCTTCAACGGCAGATCATGCACACGACTGCCACGATTGGAAAACCAAAAGTCGAGTCCGGCAAGCAAACGCTCTCGGCCATCAATCCAGAGATTACCATCAACGCGTATCACCAATTGGTTGATGCCGACAATATCATCCCGCTTATCTCGCAATACGATATCGTGCTTGATGGCTCGGATAATTTTACGACACGCTTCTTGGTGAACGACGCCTGTTTCTTTGCCAAGAAAACGCTGATCTCTGCCAGCATGTTTCGGTTTGAAGGGCAACTGACGACCATCAAGCCGCACCAAGGCTATCCCTGCTACCGATGCCTCTATCCCGAGCCCCCACCGACTGGGCTGGTCCCCAATTGCCAGGAGGCCGGTGTGCTTGGCGTTTTGGCCGGTACGATGGGAGTTCTCCAGGCCTCGGAAGCGATCAAAGAAATTCTCGGCATCGGAGAAACCATCGCCGACAAGTTATTGATCTACGATGCGCTCGATATGAAGTTCAGAAAAGTCGGCAGGCCCAAAGACCCAGCTTGCCCTCTCTGCGGACCTAACCCGAAGATCAAAGATCTGAGTCTAGACTACACCGTCACCTGCACGATTTAACGTGGCCGACCTCATCATCCCCCGACAGATTCTCGACGACATCATCACCCATGCGAAGGAACTGACTCCTTACGAATGTTGTGGGCTGCTGGCTGGAACCAATGGAGTGGTCAGCCATCTGTATCGCACCAAGAACATCGTCGCGATGGAGGGGGCACAAAACCTGTCGTCTTTCGACTCGGCAAAAGCCGCGCATCTCGAACGCCTCTCTTCGGCTGAACGAGCGGAAATTGCGTTTGTCATGGACATGCAGGACTTCTCATCCGCCAAGAAGGATATGCGCAACAACGGACTTGATCTTCAAGTCGTCTATCACTCGCACCCCCACGATCCCGCGCGTCCGTCTGTGACCGACATCAAAATCGCTACCGACTATGAAGAGATCTGGCCCAAGATCAACTTGCCCATCCCTGCCTACCTCCTCGTCTCCCTCATGAATTCTGAACCGGAGGTGAAGACCTATTGGATCAAATCCGGTAGCGTGACTCCAGCCGACGTCCTGATTCGCTGATCTTAATTTTTCCGGTTCACATCAGCCCCGAAATATACTAATGTTCCCCCGTAGCTTGAATCAGGAGCATGACACATGCCTTCTCGACGACGATTATTCAGCTATTGCCTCATTCTCGCGCTGTCCGTATCCACTTTGATACCAAAGCTGGTCTTTGCCGAAGATCGCAGCTTTTACAGCCCGGTGATTCATATCGACAAGGAGCAGAATCAGATCCTGATCTCGACAAGTGCCAGCGTGTTCTATATTGAAGTACCAGATGCGGCGAAGCCCCATATCGAGAAACTTCCGATTTCCGGTCTCGTAGATTTTGTGGTGGAAATGAGAGGAGAGGATAAACGCCCGCTGATCAAAACCTGGAAGGTTAAATCCGGAGAATCGACCTGCATGCATTTCAATGGGAAGGAGTGCAAATAAGCACGAGATGAACAGCTCTAGCAGTCTGCTGAAAAACTCGGTTTCTGCTTCGCGCACCGTTGCACGATGACAGAAAGCACTGGGACACTCTCCACCCCAGAATGCTCAAAAAGGCCGTCCAGCAAGGTTGCAGCGAGCGAATGGGCGAGGCATACGTTTCGGTACGTTGAGCCTCTGAGTCATGCGAGAACGCCGCTGGAGGACTTTTTCAGCATTCTGCTAGCTCCTCGCTTCAACCTGTTTAAACCTGCCAGGACACTCGCTAGCCGATACGTTGACACTAGAGAGCGCAGCAACCTGCTGGCAGACAAAGCGGCAGAATACTATTCCCCACTGCCGGCCATGTCGTCGATGAGGGGGCGGTTGATGTCGGTGCAGCCGACGCAGATTGTATCGAAGAGTGCTTCGGAATCCGCGACGAAGTTTTTCTCGTCAGGAAGCTTTTCATTCATGACCTGGGTATAACAGGTCTCGCACAGCATCATCAGCCCTCGCGAAACTCCTACTGTTTTTCTCCCGGTACTTCCAGCCATTCGTTCTACACCGATCCTTTCTGAAGGGCTACGAAGAAATCTTCGGCTTCGAGATCAATTCCGCAGTGCTGGCATTCATATGGGCGATCTGGCTCTGGGACATTCAATGGAGTTCGATCAATGCGCCCACGGCAGACGTGGTAGAACCGCCCTCGCGCATGTTCATCATCCAGCGGATCGCTCTCGTATACCAGCACCATTGATCAGCCATGTCCCCTTGTTTGCTCCACGCGAGTATACCGAGCTCCTCTTCGGACCCGCAACTACTGAAGGCGACCGGTGCTGAGGTTGCAAGCGACCACTGTCTCAGGCCCTACACCTGAAATTGAGCCTCATAGAGACCAGCGTAGACTCCTCCTCGGCGCACCAGCTCATCATGGCGGCCATCCTCCACGAGTCGACCGTTATCGAGTACGATAATTCGGTCAACATCGTGAAGTGTGGATAATCGGTGGGCAATAATGAACGTGGTTCGCCCTGTCGTCAGCTCGTTCAACGCTTCGCGGATCTTCACCTCGGTCTCCGTATCAATATTGGATGTGGCCTCGTCAAAAATGACGATGGGGGGATCTTTTAACAACACCCGCGCAATCGAGACCCGCTGTTTTTGTCCAACCGACAACTTGACACCCCGCTCACCAATCCAGGTGTCATACCCTTCGGGTAACGCCGCGATGAACTCATGCGCCCGTGCGGCGCGCGCCGCCGATTCGAGCCGATTCTGATCGGCATTCAAATCGCCGTACAGCAGATTATCTTTCACCGTCCCGTTGAACAAGAACGGCTCCTGTTGTACAAACCCAATCTGCTGCCGCAGATACGCAATCGGCAGATCACGGATATCCTTCCCATCGATAACGATCGCCCCGTCTGTAACGTCGTAAAACCGCATCAATAGCTTCAGGAGGGTACTCTTCCCCGCCCCACTCATCCCAACCAGCGCCACACGCTCCCCTGCCGGCACAGCCACTGAAACCCCTCTCAGTACCGGCACGTCAGGTCGATAGTGGAACTGGACCTGGTCGAATCGAACGGCTCCATGAGCCCGATGGACAGGAGCCGCTACATGAGGTCGATCGGCGACGTCCGGAATCGTATCCAGCACCTCAAAGACCCGCTCGCTCGCCGCCAACGCATGCTGCAACATATGATTGACCGAATGAATCTGATTGATGGGGACGTAGAACATCGCCAGGTAGGAGAGGAACAAGACCAGCTCGCCCAGGGTGAGATGCCCCTCCATAACCTCTCCCGCACCGTACCAGAGGATCAAGACGGTTCCGAGAGCAGCCACCAGAATCATTCCTGGCGAATAGATCGACCACAAGACCATCGCCTGGAGATTCTTGTCACTATACGCCTGGCTCAGCCGGTCGAAACGTGCTTGTTCGTGCCCCTGACGGCCAAACCCCATGGTCTCCCTGATCCCGGACAAAGCATCTTGTAGGTAGCCGTTCAGTTCAGCGGCGCTCTGGCGGGTCTCCCGATAATACCCATGAACCCTCGACGTAAACCAACTTGCAGACAAGGCCAGCAATGGGATCGGCAACAGCGAGAGCACCGCCAGCTTCCAATTGAGCATGAACAAGAGTCCTGTGATTCCAAGAAGAGTCAGCGACGCCGTCAGCATTCCTTCAAGTCCATCAATGAAGATGCGCTCGACATGCTCCGTGTCGTTGGTCACCCGGGACATGATCTCCCCCGTCGAGCGATTCTCAAAATAGGTGATGGACAGATGTTGAAGGGCGGAGAAAATATGCCGACGAAGATCGTGAACCACCGTCTGCTCAAGCTGATTATTCAGCCGGATTCTGAGTGAGGCAAACACGTTCTTGAGCACATGGGCGCCCACCAGCAGACCAATCACCCATGGCAGCAACGACGTCTGCTTCGCCTGAATTACATCGTCGATGATGATCTTGATGACCCAGGGAGGCACCAGCTCCATCGCCGTCGCACAGGCGGCGCAGACGAGTGTTGTGATCGCGAGGGCGCGGTGAGGCCGAAGATACAGCAGGACACGAAGAAGGGACTTCACGAGCGGTTCAACAAGAGAGGCATCAAATTACATTCGTGGGTTCTTTTTGCCAATACTGCGAAAATTCGTTCAGCTGAGTGAGGGTGGACATATCGGTCATGCGATCCAGAAAGACTTTACCGATCAAGTGATCGAGTTCGTGCTGAATACAGACCGCGTACAAATCCGTCGCCTCGAAATCCAGAGCTTTGCCCTTCCGGTCAAGCCCCTTGACCCGCACCAGTGAGGGTCGGAGCACCTTGCCCCGCAATCCATCAACACTCAGACAGCCTTCCCAGTTTTCCACTTGTTCAGGCCCGTAATACACAATCGAGGGGTTGATGAGGACCGTTTCTGGAAATCCACCCTCACCTTTGCAGCCCATCACAACCAGTTGAATCGAACGTGACACTTGTGGCGCAGCCAACCCGATACCCGGTTCGTCGTACATCGCTTCAAACATGTCGTCGATCAACCGCTGAATCTCGGACGATTTAATCTCTCGAGGATCGATCGGCGCAGCAACTTTGCGAAGAATAGGGTTGCCTAATTTGGCAATCTTGAGCATCGCTCCGCTCTTGAGCTTCATGTCCTTACATTCGTAGCATAGGAATCTCTCGGCCCGCAACCTCTCGGCTGGTTGCTAGGAACTCCGTTTTGACCGGCGCGGTTCGGGAATCTCAAAGACGTCTTTATTGGAGTCCCACCACTCGGTCCATTCACTCGACCATGCGGCGCGATCCTGCTTGGTCGAGGTGTCCCAATCATGAAACTCGGTCTCATGGCGAGTCAGAATCCAGAGTGATTGCAATGCCGACAGTGCCACGAAACGCTCGTCGTCGCTCACCATCGGAATCAAGATAGAGATCACGGCCTTCTGCCGGACATACCGCGCTTCGAACGCCGCAGCTTTTCTGACGGATGGATTGGAGTCCTTTGCCATGACGTCAATCGCCTCAGACGCTTTCGTCGAATCCAGACGAACGGCAACGCGCAGAGCATGTTCCCGTACCCGAGGAATTTCGCCGGACTCCTTTGCCGTGGAGATCAGGGCGGGGACCCCAGCGACTCCCTTCATCATCAGCAAGGTTTCAATCGCGTTGTACCGAATCCGCGGGCTCGACATGGTCAATGCCTGAACGAGGACGGGAACGGCCGGCTCTCCCAAATGCACGAATTCTCCCATGGCCCAGAATTCCTGTTTCCCTTCCAGCAACGGCAGCAAGGCTTCCGCGCGCTTGACCTCTTCAGGGCCAAGCGGATCCTTATTGGGGGGAATCGAGACATCCGGCACATCTTGATTCTTCGGTGGCGCTTCATAGGGAATTTGGATCGGCCATATCCGCACGGGCTGATCGGAGACAGCATAGAGCGTCTGCACTTGCACGAGGCTGGCAAGAATACCCGCGGCTATGCATGTAGAGGTCATCGCTACGCGTGTGCTTCTGTTCTTGCAGATCATCAGTGACACATGTGGGAAGGGAAAATTGACACGGGTTCGTTTCCGCTGACGCGATGGGCCCACACGACCCAACGGTCGCCGGCCTTAGTCCACTCCTGAATTGGCTTCCCGGAGATGCTTTCTTACTCGAACCTTCTCATGATGTTTCCGAAGCAGCTGCAGACGAACCACATCCTGGTTCTCTGCGACAATCCGAACCAACCGATCCATATCTTCGGCATGGTCTCGAACCAGTTCGGACAGCTTTTGAATCTGCTCCTCGAGCTTTTCCAGGCGCCTGGCCATGTTGCGTGCTGGATCTGAAGATCTCACTGTCAGCTTCGTCACACGCCTGGAATCGACTCGTGGGAGAGCCGCGACAACAACGTCTCGCTTCATGCTCACTCCTTTGTTCATCGTCAACCGATCCCGAGCTGCTCACTCCGGTGTTCTGGTAGCTAGTATTATCCGCATGGAACGGGAAGTCAACGATTCCACTTCCTTTCTATTTCATGGAGGTCCTGCTAGAATCCAGCCGATGAAGAATATTTTCACAATGGTATTGGCTGGCGGTAAAGGGGAGCGACTGTTCCCGCTGACGGACCAACGTGCAAAGCCGGCGGTTCCCTTCGGCGGGAAGTATCGCATTATCGATTTTACCCTCAGCAATTGTCTGAATTCCGGGCTTCGCAAGATCGCGGTTCTCATCCAATACAAATCACACTCGCTTGATCGCCATATCCGGGTCGGCTGGAATATTCTCAACGCGGAACTTGGTGAATATATCGCCTCGATCCCTCCTCAACAGCGCATCAGCGAAGACTGGTACCGTGGCACCGCCGATGCCGTGTATCAGAATATGTTCTTGATCGACGGGGAAAACCCGGAGTTCCTGCTGATCCTCGCCGGCGATCACGTCTACAAGATGAACTATGCAGAGATGTACCACTGGCTTATCGCCAAGAGCGCAGATGCGGTCGTCGGGGCCATCGACATACCCGTCCAGGAAGCGACTCGCTTCGGCGTCATCGCAGTCGACAAGGACTACCGGATTACTCGCTTCGATGAAAAGCCGGCGCATCCCATTCCACTCCCCAACGATTCCGCCCATGCCTTCGCGTCGATGGGCATCTACCTGTTCCGAACCAAGGCCATCCGCGAACACCTGATTGCGGACGCTCGGGAAGGCAGCGCGCACGACTTCGGGAAAAACATTATTCCCCGAATGATTGAACAAGGGCGAGTGTATGCCTTCAAATTTCAAGATGCCAACAACAAAGCCGTCAAGTACTGGCGCGACATTGGAACGCTCGACGCATACTGGGAAGCGAACATGGATTTGGTCGCCGTCGATCCTCAATTCAATCTGTACGACCCAGCCTGGCCGATCCGAACCTATCAGGGGCAGTTTCCACCGGCCAAGTTCGTCTTCGCGCAGGATTTTCAGGGAGGCCGGATGGGGGTCGCGCTTGATTCGATCGTCTGCGGCGGCTGCATCGTGTCGGGGGGACGGGTCCAAAATTCGATTGTGTCCCCGAACGTCCGCGTACAAGACCACGCAGATGTCAGGGAATCCATTCTCATGGAGAACGTGACGATCGGCGCGCAGAGCCGCATCAGACGTGCCATCATCGACAAGGATGTGACGATCCCGCCACATACGGAAATCGGGTACGATCGAGAGGCCGACGCGCAACGATTTACGGTGACCGAATCAGGCCTCGTGGTCATCTCAAAAGGAATGAAGCTGCATGCCGCCGTCGATCCATCCGGTTGATCTCATCGCGGCGCTTCGCCAACGACATCTCACGCCAGCTATTGTGTTTCTCACCTCACGGCGAGCCTGTGACGAAGCGATGGAAGCATTCGATCACGCCGATCTCGTGCTTCCTCCGGTGCGACAAGAGGCGATCGGGACGGCGCTCGAACGGGTCATCGCGCAGTATCCGAGCATTACCGAGCATCCCCTCATTCCCATCGTGCAACGAATCGGCGTCGCCGCCCACCATGCTGGACATCTGCCTTCATGGAAAATTGCGATCGAAGAGCTGATGCGACAAGGCCATCTCGATGCGGTCTTCGCCACGACGACCCTGGCGGCGGGTGTCGATTTTCCAGCCCGCACGGTCGTGATCACTCAATCCAGCATCCGCAAATCCCGCGACTTCACCGACCTAACCATCGGCGAAGTCCAGCAGGTCGCCGGTCGAGCCGGCCGCCGCGGGAAAGATCATGTCGGATTTGCAGTCATCACCCCATCTCCGTATATCGATCTGGCGGTTCTGACCAAAGGGTTGACCGGGCAACCGGAAGCCATCGATAGCCAGTTTACAATCAGTTACCCGATGGTCTTGAATCTCTTAAAAGCCCATCCCCATGAGCAGATCCAAGGAATCTTGGCCAAGAGTTTCGCGCAATTCCAACTCAACCAGCGCGCTGAACTCCTCGAGCACAAACTCGATGCTCTCCATGTACAAATGGAACCGTTCGGCCCTCGCGTCTGTACGGACTGGATCACCCAATGGCAAACCTTCGACCATGCGCGAAGGCACCGCCACACCCGGCATCAGACGCACCGGTCAGAATCGCCTGAAATTTCAGCTCGGTTGCCGTTCCTAAGCCCTGGGCGTGTGGTAGGGCTCAGCAGAGGCCGCGGGATTGTGCTCCGGCAATACCGGAGTAAAGGCCAAAAGACTTCCATGCTCACCATCTTACGACCAGACGGCGCCGTCACTGAATGTCCGGTCACGAGCGTAAAAGAAGTCTACGACCGCACATGCGACTTCGTGGAGACGCCGACCTATCCGTGGTGTTCCACCGACACGTTCGATCGACTCAGTCATCAATTAGAAGAACTCCCGTCGCGTTTGCCCGTGCTTCCTATCCTGACCTCCACCAGTCACGAGCCACTGCCCGATGCCATCGTCCAATCGATGGGAGACTTCCCCTGCCCCACATGCCCTTCGCGACCAGCCTGCCAGAAAGACTTCATAACCGCGTCGCGACTTCGCCAGGAACAACAGCGTCATGCGAAATCCATACAAGCACTGCGGGCCAGTTTGTGGCATCGCTTTCAAGAGCGTGTGAACGTACTGCAGAAATTCGGGTATCTCACGCTGGCGACACAATTGACGATCGAAGGCGAATGGGCACGGCTGATCCGGATCGACCATTCGCTGCTCATTACCGAACTGATCCGCGCGGAAGCCTTTACGGGAGGAGACCTCTCTCTCCTCGCCGGCATCTTGGCCAGTCTGGCCCACGATGACGACCGTCCCGGCGCGTTTCCGCGTATCAGTGCAGGGCTGAGCTCCCTGCTCGGGCAGGTTCGCAAGTTGGCGGAGAGTTTATCTCCCTATGAGGATCCGCCCCTCCTACGCGCCGATGTGGCAGCTTTGGTTGAGCGCTGGGTCGCCGACCCCACCCTCACGTGGATTGGGCTCTGTCGGCTGACCACGATGGCAGAAGGCGATATCTACCGACTCCTAGCCAGAACCTTGGAGTTTCTGTCACAAGTGCAGGCATTAAAGTCTATGCATCCCAGCCTCGCTGAATCCGCTTCGCGCGCGATCACCTTGATCCGACGTGGAGTATTGGAGGAATTACCATGAACAGTGTAGGACTGAGGGCCGAGGCTTCAGGACTGAGCTATCCTGTGACGCAGTCCTCAGCACTCAGTCCTCAGCACTTCAAAGCATGACCACCGAGGAACTGGAACAACTGCTTGCCCAACAACCTGTCGCGTTGTTGCATCGCCTGGCGCGCGGACGCGTCCATCGGCAGTTTCGTGCCGGCAAGAGACGGTTGATCGAGCTACTACTACAACACTCGGGCCATAACCGTGCCGGGCTTGAATCCGATCTACAGACCTTGATCGGAGAAAGGCACGCTCCATCAGAATCCGGATCCCCCCACATCCATCGTCCTCCAGCGATCGCTCATAAGAAAGCATCGCCACATAGAGCAGAACCGGAATCTACTGAAACCGCCGTTTCCCTCTCAGCTTGGCTGGAAGGAATCGGCGTGCCTGCTCCCCAGCCGTTTATACCGGACCCTTGGCAAACCGAAGCCTTGTCCGCCGTGAGTGAGACCGACGTGGTGATCAGTGTCCCAACTGGAAGCGGCAAAACCTACGTGGCCGTGGAGGCAGCCCGTCGAGCCATGGAAGACAATCGCACCGTGATCTACACATCGCCGCTCAAGGCATTATCCAACACCAAGTACACTGAGTTTTCGAAGACCTTTGGACCGGACAAAGTGGGTATTCTGACCGGTGATCGCCAGGAAAATGGGCAAGCCCCGTTACTCATCATGACCACCGAGATTCTCCGAAACCTGCTCTATGATGCGGCCAGCGGGGAAATCGATATCCGACTAGACACATTAGGACTTGTGATTCTCGATGAGTCTCAATACATTGCTGATCCCGAACGGGGTGTCGTGTGGGAAGAGACCATCATCTTTTGTCCTTCGCAAGCCAAACTGCTGTTGCTCTCCGCCTCGATCGGCAACCCCCAAGATATCGCCGATTGGTTGACTTCCATCCGTTCCACTGCCTGCCGGCTCGTACGCCACAGCAAGCGCACCGTGCCTCTCAGAGCCGGGTATCTGCATCCAAACGGCAAATTGACGCCCCTATTTAGAACGGTTGGAATCCCCTACGGACACCCCAACCAGCTCCATCCGGAAGCTAAGCGCCTCTTCCTAGAATATGAAGACGAAACCCTCCCGTCCGGACGGCAGAGACGATAAGTTGCTCCTGAGCTCACGCAGTTAAAATGACGCAATCAGCGCGACGGTTGCGCCGTGACGGAGGGTTTGAAATTCAGTGAGAGGAGCCGTCTCTGAACCGGTGCCAAGACCATGCACTTCCCATCGACCGTAGTACGTCCGGCTCCACATGACTCGATACCCTCCCACGAGTGCGAGATGACGAGTCAGCATGATTTTTATGGTCGGCTCGACGGTCGCACTTAATCCTACCCCCCACATCGAGAAGCTCGGATCCTGTTCTAAATCACTCCGTTGAAAATGGATATCCTCGTTGTAGACGATACTAGCCGGCGAGAAGAGCATCTTCACATTTGCGCTCACCCTGCGCACGATTCGATATTCGAGCTGTCCGCCGATCTGGAGGGGCGTTATCCAATGAGTCGTGTTCTTGACCGCTGGGAGAGTTGATGGATCGCACGTAAGAACAGACGAATCGCAGACGAAACCCTTGGCCTCGTACGTCGTTCTCCAATATTGAAAGCCGCCCAGCAGATCGAGATGACCGCGTTCATTTGGAAGCTCGGCTGCGCGATATCCGACGTTTCCATTGAAATACCATGTCCCTTTTCCGGTTACGTCACTGCTTGTACGCGAGAACAATCGTTGTCCAGCCAAGTAATCATCATCAATCAAATTCCCTCGATCAAAATCGACGGAAAACCCAAACTCTGCGTCTAAAAACAACCGCCGATCCAGATGCACTTTCGCTCCAAGACCGACCAGATGGGTATCGTTGTCCTTATACTTCAACTTGGATGTGGGGTCCCCCAAAACCGGATTGAGCCCAGATGCATCATGGCTCCATTGGGTTTCGCCGGCAGTGAACAACCATGACCTGAGAGACAGTTCCACTCGCGGCTGTACTTGAGCATCAGAATCTTGTCCCCAGCTGGGAGCGCCCAAAGTGAGAAAAATCAGCAATGCCCCTGCTGAGCACACCCAAGGTTGTGCTCGACGTATTACAATCATCGCCGTACCCCACCCCGCTGGATCACCACCGTATCGAAGCATCGTTCCGCCGTGTCCGGCATCGCTCGTCGGCAAGCAGCTCGAATATCGTCTTCTTGAAGACTCTTCTGGACAAACGCCGAGAACCAGACAAGCCACGTCCCAATCACGGCAAGCAGTATCAGAGTCACTCCAAGATAGGTCCAGACACTCGTCGCGGAGGTCTTTACGGTTGTGGCAGGTTCAAGAGATACGTCCTCTTGTGTCACGATCCGAACGGCCGGCATGCTCGATCTCCCACCTTTTTATATTTACATACGGAAACAAATTGTTGCCGCAACCATCTGATGAATCTTACGGGAGACGATACCGTATGGGTAGGGTTTTTTTAATTCATTACAGGCGAGGTGTACTGCGGAGACGTACCAGATCATTACAGGGCCGGGTATCGGAACACAACCACGAGTGGCCACCTTCTACGATCGGGGATCAAAGCCCGATTTGATTCCATTCGCAACACTCAACTCAGAGGGCTTAATTCCAGCGGCGCACTACAGACTGACAAACCCCACGTACACATTTGATACGCATGATACGTACAAGAACAATCGCTGAGCCCTTCGTGCCTGAAAAGCACTCAGAACCCCTCAGGAATTAACGAATAGGGCACAATTTCAGGCCAGGCATTTGTTTTGCCTTCGTGGTTTCAGCCATGCGCAAGCAATGTGCACCATGGCGTTAGGACGCCCAGCGCGAAGGAAATGTAAACCTACTGAGTGAGGCACTTCTCATGGAATACACCCACCAAACAACAGGGTCTCGTGGTAAGAACAGCTATTCAGCCACACAGTCGTTCTGGCTGATTCTTGCGGTCACTGGCTTCATTGGCATTGGGCCAGCTGCTGAATGCTTAGCCTTCACTGTGAGCCCGAAAGCACTGACGTTTAACGCTGCTCAAGATGGGAAGACCCCTCCCGACCAGACGTTATCCGTCTCCCGAAGTCGTACAAACCAGAGGACGGTCACGACTTCCGACAACGCTTCATGGTTGACCGTTTCGCCAGCAACGACCTCCATGACCACAACGGCTCAACTCACGGTGGCTGTCAATACAAGTGGGCTCGCAGCCGGCACCTACAACGCAACCATCACGATCAAGGTGGGAAAAGCAACGAAAACGGTTCCTGTGACAATGACCCTGTCGTCCCCACCATCGGCCGCGACGGCCACCCTCGCGTGGAACCCTGTCACCGACCCAACCTTGGACGGCTATAAGGTTTACGTAGGGACCACCTCAGGCCTCTATACAAGAATAATCACTGTCGGCAACCTCACATCCTATGCTGTTGACAGTTTGACGACTCGTACGACCTACTATTTCTCCGTCACCGCTTATAACAGTGCCGGCGAGAGCTCGCCCTCCAACGAAGTCAGTAAGAGCATCTATTGATCACCAGCAGGATGTTGAAAAAGTCCGACAGCTTTGTTCTTGCATCACTCAGAGGCTCAACATACGGAACAGAGAATGCCTCGCCTCTAAGACACTGGGCCCTCACCAACTCGCCCCCGTCCGCAAACGTGAGGCTCTTTATTCGTCGCCTCGCAGACCTCGCAGCGGCCCTGCTGGACAGCCTTTTTGAACATCCTGTGGGATGTTTGGGTGGCATCCGAGATCCTTCATCAGCGACTTTGGGTGAAATACTAAAATAATTTTGTAGCATGCTAGAGTGATATCCGCGAGTACACATCTACTTCGGGGTTGTAGCGCAATCTCGTCTCTACAGTAACAACTACCTCATCTTGTTGTTCATCATCTGGGTGAACAGGGATCCGTTGTTCCGATTTATTCAAGACCGCTCCACTCCCCAAAGACCCCTATAGTTTTCCGTTTCCTCAATTTCCTCATCTCTGTGAAACGCGCAAGAAGCCACCTGGAATGCCATTGGGTATTTCTTGTTCCGTCCCGAGCTTTTTGAAGGCTGGACCATTCACATTCTACACTTTCAAGTTTCGACTACGTAATCGACGCAATCCCAACGCATTTAAAAATCAACCTCTTCGATCACGTTTCTCTCGGCATCATTTTTGCTGAGCCTCTTCTCCTAGGAAGACGATACTTGTGGTGATTCTCTCTGCGTAGCACTGATCACCGCGGGGCGAAAATACCATCATAGCTCCATACCAATTCACCCTAGAGGAGTGTCTTCATGATGACGCTTGAGACTTTGGTTAGCTTGTTCTCCAGGAAATCCATTATCTCAACGGCCTATTCGGCCCTTTTGATTCTGCCATTGATAGCACTGGCTGGTTGCACAAACGATGGAGCAGGAGGCCCGACAATTTCGAGCCTTTCTACGCCCACGGACGCTACGGCAGGATTGGACTCAGATCAAGTCCCCCAATCCGAGGCAACAGATTCCGATGGAGAAGAAGACCCGGTCATTACCATGACGTCTACGCCAACGGGAGTTACTGCGCATGTAACCTGGGATCGTCCCCCAGTTATGAACGTGGCTGGTTACAACGTTTATTATCGAAAGCAACCATCAGCAGAACCAAGTTCAGAAGAGTCCGGTTCAGAAGAGTTCAGTTCAGAAGAGTCTGCTTCAGAAGAGTCCGGCTCAGAAGAACCAAGTTCATGTTCTTCCGGGCAAAGCCAAACCGTTGAGGGTCCATCCGCAACAATTGTTGGACTCGAACCCGACACACAATACGTTTTTGCTATTCACGCATTCAACGAGAACGAGTCGGAGGGCCTCTGTTCAAATGAGGTCATGGCGGTAACGCCGCCGGCTGAATCTTGAGAGTAAGAGAGGAACTCCTTAGCGCACAAGCGCAATACCCTCTCATTAAGGAAAGGCCATGACACTGATGCGACACTTCTTAATGGCACACACCAAGCAAGCGGCTCCGTCTCACCGTATGACTTCGTGCACACCTTTGTTCTTGCAGGTTCTTATGATCACGATGTGCATCTGGCTGGGGCTCGTTTCTGAAGGCTTGGCATCCCACGCTGTTAGCCCAACTTCGCTGACATTTTATGCTGTGCAGGGTGCGACAAACCCACCGAAGAAGACACTCACCTTCACTAAGGTTCCGACTACCAAGGCTACACTCACGGCCTCAGACAATGCTACGTGGCTGACAGTGTCGCCCACCAGCCAATCTGTGACCACGCGTGGGACCATCACGGTTGCTGTCAACATCAGCGGGCGTACAGCTGGAACCTACAAAGCAACCATCACCGTCAAGGAGGGCACCTGGTTCACGAAAACCATCCCTGTGACATTGATCATCTCGCCTCCGAGTGGCGGAGGGGGCGGGACGACGTCCTCGGCAACCCTCGCGTGGAACGCGGTCACCGGCCCCCTCAGCGGCTATAAAATCTACGTCGGCGAAGCTCCTAAACTGTATACACGAACGATTACGGTAGGCACCGTCACAACTTCGACCGTGAACAGTTTGACTGTTGGCCGGACGTACTATTTTGCCGTCGCAGCGTACAATAGTGCTGGCACAAGCCCCACCTCCAACGAGGTCAGCAAGACGATCCAATGACGCTAATGTGATTCTTTGTAAAAAAAAGGGCCATCCTCCCGATTGGAGGATGGCCCTTTTACTCTACTCTTTATGGGAAAAGTTAGGTTAGTCTTTGCGTGAAGTTCGCTTCAATATCCCAAGCCCGGCCAACCCGGCCCCTAGTAGGATCATGGATGATGGCTCGGGAACGGATACGGGCTTGGGCTTGGGCTTGGGCTTGGGCTTGGGCTTGCGTGCAAAACTATCAATGCTAGTGCTTTCATAAGTCAGGGTGGTAGTTGTCTGAGCCATCGCCAGATTCCCTGAGAGCCCTGGACTCATGATGGCCAATCCTAGAAGAATAGTGCCAATAAACCTGCCCTGCCTCTTCATTTTCATTTTCCTTGTCACAGTACTCTCAATCATCGCAGTATCGCCAACAGTGTCAACAGCATATCTCGTGCCAGTTGTGTGAATTAGTGTAATCAATTCAAAGTATTAATGTTTTATGTATGAGTTTTCATTCAAATGAATGCGAACTGTAAAACTTTATTACAATCACTTACTAACAGAGTATTGAAGTTAATGTTTATTTGAACGTTTTCAATAGGTCACAAAACTCTTAGACTGTAAAATCATTTAGCACACCGACAACTTCTTTACACTCCTCCTTTCTCTCATTTACTCGGTAAATCTGGGTATCCTTATCCCATACCGAGAGAGCAACTGGTACAGGGTGGGACGGCTGATTCCTAATTCAACCGCCGCCTTGGACACATTGCCATCGGCTTTTTCCAGCACCACCCTCACCAGTTCCTTCTCGCGAAGTTCACGTGCAACTCGAAGCGACGTAGAATCCCTATCAATGTAGGAAAGGTCTTTCAATTCCAAATTCGAAGGGTTGACGTATCTTCCTTCCGCCATCACAACCGCCCGCATAACTCTATTTTCCAATTCTCGGACATTTCCAGACCAATCGTGCGCCAACAACGCATCGATTGCTTGTGGGGTAAACCCTTTCAATGATTTTTTGTACGCTTCTGCAAACTTCGTTAGGAACGTTCGTGCAAGGAGGGTGATATCCGATCCCCGCGCCTTCAGACTAGGGACAGGGATGGTCACCACGCAAAGCCGATAAAACAAATCTTCCCTGAATCGATCACTCTTGATAGCCTCTTGCAGATCAACGTTCGTCGCAGCAAGAACCCGGACATTGACCGAGACCGCGTTCTTCCCCCCCAACCGATGAACTTCATGATCTTGCAAAAACCGCAGCAACTTCACTTGCAGGCTGAACGGAATATCACCGATTTCGTCCAGGAAAAGCGTGCCGCCTTGCGCGGATTCGATCCGGCCTTTTCGTTGCTGGATAGCCCCGGTAAATGCTCCCTTCTCATACCCGAACAGCTCGCTCTCCAGCAGAGTTTCCGGAATCGCGCCACAGTTGATGGCAACAAAGGGCGCCTCCTTGCGCCCGCTCAGTCGGTGGATCGCCCGAGCCACGAGTTCCTTCCCAGTGCCGCTTTCCCCTGTGATGAGAACCGGCACGTCAGATGGCCCGACACGGCGAATCATGCCAAACAGGTCTTGCATAGGCTTGCTGTTTCCCAGAAGACCTTCCAATTCAGTCGCACCAGCCTGCTCCCGAACGGCGCGCCCCTCTCGCTCCAAGTCGGAGAGATACGTCGCCCGCTGCAACACCACCTTCAAAACATCGAGCTGCACCGGCTTTTCAAGAATGTCGTACGCTCCACTTTCAAGAGCGGCGATGGCAATCGCTCGATCACTGTTGCCCGTAATAGCAATCACCTTAACCGTTGGATCTAGGCGGACAGTCTCTCGCAATATCGCCAATCCTTCGGACGCCCCTTTGACATCGGGGAGCAGTCCCAAATCCAGCAGCACCAGGGGCGGCATCGCCTGTCGAATCACCGAAAGGGCAGCCGCACGATCTGATGCCTCCAGGAGGTCGTAGGCCAAGGTAAAGGCCCATTTCATCTGGTTGCGAATAACGGCATCATCGCCGACCAGGAGCAACGCAGGCCGTGTTGTCATGGCTTAGAGTTTCCCTAATGTTACACAGGCAATGACATGGTTGGATGAGGCATAGTTTCCTCTGGCTCCCCGCTTACGCTTGGGAACACCCCATCCTCAAATTCCGCGCCGAGCCATACTACTTCAACCGACATGCCGATACATGAGCCGGCCCGCCAAAACCAACATCCTGTTCGGAACACAGGCACAAGCGGTTTTTGCCAGGCGCACCTTTAGACGTTCCAAGGAAGGAGACACCTCATCGGCAGGACTACGCCACAGAGTGAGCCGCGTACTGTGTGCCCCCCAATGTTCCTTGAACCTGATCAGTCCCCAATTCTCGAGCTCCGACCGACCCAAATCGAGCTCTTCCATCCCGTCTGATTTCGCAGCTTGGATAGCCTGCCAGAACAGCATCGGGGTCGCCCCCAGATTGTTCAGCCGTGCATCGGAGGCGCCGTACTTGTAGTACATCTTTTTCCCATGATTCATGGTCAGGATTCCCGCGACAGGCCGGTCCCCCTTGAAAGCCATCCGAATACAGACAGCCTTTCCCATGCAGGAAACGAGACTCTGAAACCACTCGAACGGTTGAGGTGGAAGATGCTGACGCGACCTGGTCAGCACGATGAGAGCATAAAATGATCGCACCAGAGATTCGTTCCGGCCCTCCTCATACCTCAGTCCTTGGCGTTCTGCGTGATGAATTCTCCGTCTAATGCAACTCTTATGGAATCCCTTGTATAGCGCATCAAGGCTTGGCCGAAGGTCGAGCCGATGCCATCGATAGACTTCGCACTCCCGAAGGCCTTCTTCGGCATCGAGGAAGGCGCCGCTGGTTCGCATTTCGGCATACTTCCATCGCTGGATTCTTCGGAGCGTTTCGAGGTGTGTACGGAGCGCTCGGAGTTGTTCGATGTTTTCGACAAGCGGTTCGCAGTGGTCCGTGAATGGCAGGGAGACCACCCGATTACCAGTCACCCAACTGCGCACCACACAAAAAAGCAGAGCGCTCGTCAACGGTTCGATCGGCGTCGACGTGGTGATAGCCAGTGGTTCATAGCCATAGGTCTTCTGCAAGGCGCGCAACCACCCACGCGAATGAAAAACGGAAGCAGCCGGATGTCGCTCAACCAATCCAGACCACCGAGGATCTGTTAACGGATCAAGGACGCGGACCGTATGGGACGTGACCACCCCCATGCCCTTCTCTCACTGAACCATCCTGGAGGCCGGTCGGGACTCCCATCGCCGAAGGAGCCACACGACACCGGTGAGTACGATCAGCGAGAGCAGAAACATCGGGATTCCGCCGGTCCGATGTAGCGCGCTATCCGTGAGATAGGTCGGATCGACATAGTTCGCCAGAAGCGTCAAACCGACGATGCGGAAGGCATTTTTGATGATGGCCAGTGGAACGACAACCACGACTAATGCGGTCCTAGCCCACCCTGATATTAAAAACCAGTGACCGGCGACGAGACTGGTGATGACCAGCGCAAGAAAGGAACGGATGCCGCTGCATTCCTCCGCAACAAAGATCGTGAAATTCGACAGCTTGAAGATGAATCCCTCGCGAACGACAGGAGTGCCAAGGGTAGAGAAAAGGACATCCACCGCGTCAGCCGAACTGCGCTGCAGGAAACCGACAATGGCGTCGAGGACAAGAGAAGGAAATGGGACCATGAAGGCCATAAGACCCAATCCGAAGGATGCGGCACGAAAGGCTTGTATCCCATAGCAGAACAGAAAGGCCCCCCAGCACACCACCACGAAGGAGAGCATCGTGGGAGAGAAACTGTCGAGCACCTCACGTGCAGGCACTTCCGTTCCTAACGATACGGCGCCTCCAACTGCGATCAGGATTGACCCGAGGAAGGGGCTCCATTCCACCGTGGCAAAGATCGTGGGTCGCCGAAGGTACAGCAGGTACACAGAGAGAAGCGGGATCAAGATGATATGGGAATAATGCTGGGCATACTCGTCATCTAGAGAACTGGCGAGGACAAGGGTCAAAGGATCATGGAACCAAAGAATATTTACAACAACAAGAAGAAGAAAACAAATATCCCTTCGCTGGAAATGCATGAGCCATGGTAACCGGATCCATGGATTCTCAACCGTTCGTGGATGCATAGTTTCCTGAACAAGCACCATCCACGTATTCCCACTGGAGGCGGATGATGTGGCTAAAGGCAAGATGAAATCCAAAATGCAAAGAAGCAAGTATGGACACGAATCTCTGACTCTCGGTGTTCAAGTATGGGCGAAGACCTCATTTGAACAGGTGCTCTCAACTCCATTAAAGGCGCTCACGGCAAAGTAGTAGATCGATCCTAGGTCTAAGCCGGTAACAGTTCCTTTGGGAGACGAAACGAATAGCTCTTGAGCGTACTCGCAGGAGCCTGGCTGGTTGGTAGATTGCTTTCCATAATGGATGTAATAGCCACTGACGCTTGAATCATCCACGGGGTTCCAGATCAACCTGACTGTCGCACAGGCAGGGGTTGAGTTTGCACAGATCGTCGGTCCTTGTTCGTCATCGACTCCGCAGCCCGTAAGAGACAGCAAGAGCAGGCCCAAGACAATCAAACAGTTCCGACCGATAAGTAATCCAGGATTCGGTAGTAGGCGGTGCAGCAAGAAAACCGGCTCAAGAAACGTCATCTTGGTCAGTGCCTTGAAAGACAAGATCCGAACCGCACTCCTTGAGCGCAACACCAGCTCAAGGCAAGTCAGTAACGAAAGGCATGGTTAGGAATACCGGGCCCCTACTTCCGTTTCATACACCAATCTTGCTGACGTGGAACGACAATTTCGACACTCTATACCAGACAGTGCTCCGCAATGGTAGAAGGAGAACGTGCGTAAGTCCGCACGTGTGAACAAGCCCCCTTCCCGGTGATTATCGCACCGTCATCCGCATTGTCGACCGTCTCCTGAACATCGGCTGAGGTACTTCCTGCCGAACAGATCCTGGTCTGACCGCCACCACTACATCCTCCGAAGGCAACAGTAGGGTCTGCCGCTTGTTCCGAGGGTCCTCCACGGTCCTAACCGAATGCGTAGACATAGAGAGCCAACAGAAAAACAGGCAAACAACGACTTACTCTCCAGGAGGTATTGGCCAGCACTCAAATTGATCATTTAGTCGGCCTAATCCAAACCCCATCTCGACTCAGAGATGCTTCTCGATAAACTCTGCTAATTGACGGGCAACTACCGCGTGCCCTTCCGCCGTAAGATGTCCTTCAAGTGGAATATACAACTCTTTGCTGTTCGAGGAGAGCAAGATGGGAAGAAGATCAAGAAACGGAATCTGCAGCTCTTGGCATATGTCACCTAGGATTCTTTGAGGTCTGGTCTGGTCACTCAAGTAGTCCTCAATGTACTTATTATCTGGGAAGGTGTTTTTTAGAATCGGGTGGTAAGTTTCTGGATATACCTCAAAGGGTGAGGGAATGATGCTGACAAGAAGGTTGGCGCCTTTCTTTCTCGCCTCAACCTGAATTGCCCTGATTAACGCTCTAGTTAGAGGAATACCAGCCTTGAGTACGTCCTGACGGTACCACCCGTTGACGACTCCCGGCATTCTTGGCACCTTTTGCTCAAACCCCACCTTGGTGATCAGATCGGCGAGCCAGGGCCTCGACTGAACGAAACTCGCCACCTGTCTCTTGACAACCTCGACTGTTACAAAATGGGGTGGTCCTGTTGGAGCAGGCACAAGACTTTCTGAGTATGCCTTTCGGGGGATGGCCACCTGTGTAAGCTCGCCATCCTTTAAGATGGCAAAACCAGGACGAGCAGGCGTTTCCTCGAGATTACTGTAATCCAAGCGCAAGTTATCAAGAATATCATTCAGGAAGAACATCAGTACATAGACATCTCCGACAACCTGCTTTTTGCTCAAATCCTGCATCAGCAAGAGCTCTTGAGCCGTGCCATACCCTGGCACACCAGCATTGATTACCTCGAATCGACCTATTTGATTCAACTGTGATTCTAGGAGTGAAGGGAAAATGTCTTCGCTTCGAACGGCTTTCGCAAAAGTAAAGGAATCACCAAGGAGAATAACCCGTCTTAGCTCAGGCTGTATCTCGCGCGTGATCTCCCTGTTTCGGAGTCCTATTTGATTGATAGAGACTGTATGGGCGCTAAGGGTGTGAGCCGGCTTGGTCCATCGAACGCCCGGAACTGGTCTCCAACCAAGAGTGGGATCAAACGACATGTCAGGCCCACTCTCTTCAATTTCGGCGTAGAATTTCGCCAAGCCAAATTCAAGGATCGCAAGACTGAAGACAATTGATAGGCCGATCGTGATTACATAGAATATGATCGTTTTCGACTTTGAGCGCTCTTGCATTATGCCATTCCTACCAGTCAGCAAACCTTGACGAAACAGAACCCTCTATCAACAGGCCCCCTTGCCAGTAACCACCGCCGCCGGTGTCGCCAACAAAATCTTGATGTCTGACCACAAGGATATGGTCCTTGCATACTGTAGGTCGAGGCGTACCATCTCGTCGAAGGTGGTCCGACTCCGACCGACCACTTGCCAGAGGCCGGTTATGCCCGGTATTGCCTCATTTAGCCGGCCGCAGTGCCACGGCTTGTATTGTTGCAGTTCGTAGGGGAGCGGCGGCCGTGGTCCCACCAGCGACATGTCCCCTATCAATACATTCCAGAACTGGGGCAGTTCGTCGAGACTCGTTCTTCGGAGCAGGCGTCCGATCGGTGTGATCCGGTTGTCGTCCGTCAGCTTGTAGAAAGAGGCCTTATCATTTGCCTCTGCGTTGTCGCTGGAGGTAATGAACCAACTCACATAGTGATAATGAACTCCTGGGTCGGCATCCGCGTACATCGTTCTGAACTTATACATCGTGAAGGGCTTCATCAGATGCCCCACCCGTGTCTGCGTAAAGAAAACAGGCCCGGGCGACGACAGCTTGACAAGAACGGCGATAAGGGCGAACAGCGGCAACAATAGGATTAACAGCAGGGCACTGAGCACCACGTCCATGCCTCGTTTAAGGCCCCGAATGTTTGAGATGGCCGGCTGATTCTCCGAGAGCTCCGGATAAAACAGTGGGTCCATAGGTGCCAGCTGTTCTTCGTTCGAGGTGGTAGGCTCCGGATACTTCAGCACTCTGATCGAGACCTGTTGCGCAATCTCCTCATCACCATGAAACGCGACTGCGTTCCGAACCTCGCTCTCGAGCCGATTGCACCTGCTGGTTAGGTCGGCCGGGTCGATCTCGGTCACGATCAGACCGATGACACGGGCCGGTTCAAACCAACCCGGAATGTCATGGTCCGACGTGACCGTCGACAAAGCATTCGCCACGACAGTGCCGTCAGCCGTCATCTGCTCACCGGACCTGTTTGGAAGACCGATCAATAACAACGCCATCGCCATTCCGGAACGCTCAGTCCGCTTGCGCTCCTTGGTGATCATCTGTTTGAAACGTGTCTCATCGAGGATGGTTAGGACTGTCACCGCCATATCTTCTTCCGTACGTGTAACAATCATGTCGCCTCTCCTTCGATCAGCTAGGCCAACACAATTTCCTTGTGCTGATTGAGCGACTGTTCTGCTGCCTCGAGAATGCGCACGACCCGCAGCCCAGCCAGCCCATCGTTGATCGGCTTCGTCCCATTCATGACACAGTCCAGGAAATAGCGGGTTTCCACCTTCAGCGCTTCGGCCTCTTCGATTTTCGGTGCATACATATCGCCGGTTCTGTAACTGACTAAGGCTGAATGCACCCCCGATTCACTCTTGATGTCCGCACCCTTGTCGTAGATGCGGACTTTCTCCGCCAGATCGAGGTCATTCCAGACCAGCATTCGCTTTTGGCCGCCGACCAACGTGGTCCGTACTTTCACCGGAGAAAGCCAATTAACGTTAATGTGTGCGAGAACATTGTCGGGGAAATACACCGTGAGATAAGCGATGTTCTCCAGACTATTCACGTGGGCTCCGCCGGTAGCCACAACCAACTCAGGCTCGACCCCGATCAAGTAATCCATAATCGCCAGATCATGCGGCGCGAGATCCCAGAGCACGTTCACGTCATGCTGAAACAACCCCAAATTCACGCGCGTCGAATCATAGTAGTAAAGCCGGCCTAATGTCCCATCATCGATAACTTGTTTAATCTTGCGCACCGCCCCGGTAAAGAGAAAGGTATGGTCGACCATGATCTGCAGCCCACAGCGATCCGCCAGTTCGATCAGGTCCTCGGCTTCAGCAGAAGTTGCGGTGAAGGGTTTCTCGACGAACACGTGCTTCCCATTCTCAAGCGCCCTTTTGGCTAATTCATAGTGGTACGACACAGGCGTCACAATCGCCACTGCGTCGATGTCTGTGGCGAGAAGCACGGCATCCGGGTCGGTCGTCACGCCAACACCAGGATGCGTCGCCAGTACACGAGTCAACGCCGCGGAAGACTTGTCGCAGATCGTGATGACTTTACAGTCGTGATGCCCGATGAAATTCCGCACCACGTTCGGCCCCCAATACCCATACCCGATCACACCGAGTCGTAACATAGTTGCACTCCTTGAAAGAGGTTAAGAAACCTAGCCTTTGGGATCAGCAGGAAATAGAGCAGTATCGTCGGATGCGCTGAATGCTGTGAGCTCACATGGCTCGAGTACACGTATTTGCAGGGAGCAATGACCCGTCACCCCTGGGACGCTATGTAAACTGTCCATCAAACGGGACTTCAGGCTGTCGCACTCCCCTCCGGCAGAATCTGACCGTAACGCCGTAAACAATACGCCCACGATCCGGCGTTGCCGATACCACCCAACGTAATCAGTGTCACGAATACTCCCAGACAATATCGCGATCATCTTGCTGGCAAGCTCGGAGCCCAGAGGCACGGCAAGCCCTTGTATGTTCGGCCAATAGACCAACAGAATCCGGCAAAGATGACCCGATCGCTCGGAACGCTTCAACTCTCGGCGGACGAGGTCGCGATAGTCCGTTTCGAAATAGATGTCTGCAGGAGAGGACGACTTGTTGCCCTTCATCAGGCCAAGCAAAAGAGAGAGTTTGTCTCGCCAAAGAGTTGCTGAGCGCATGAGCAGATTGTGAAACGGGAAAGATGATCCCGCCCTAGAGTTAGGATCTTTGAGTTGTCTAGCGTCTAAGCGATTACACGAGGGGGCGACGGCTGGCTCATCGGACAATGAACGAGAGGGAGCGTTGGTGTACTGGTCGCAGGATCAGCAATATCTGATATGGGACTCTCGGCGGAGACATTACGCTTGCCTCTCGTCGTCGAACCGGCAATCTGAAGTGGGTGCGCCGCGAACGAGTCCAGGTTTGATCTCCGCGGCGAAGGCCGCTACCTCACGTGGAAGGGCATACCAACAGGTATCCCCGTAGCGAGTGATGACGTGCTTGAGAAGACGTTCATACAGATCGGCTGGATACTCAGAGGAATTCGGTCTTCCATCAAAAGAAATGTAGTCGGGATGGACGATTGCCAAGGCCATGCCACCGTGCGAAGCCACCCAATCAAGCTTTTGTGTCCACAGATCGATCGTCCTTTCCTTGAAAAGCACGAACAACGTGGAGTCCTGCGGAAGCGTATAGGGAAGTTCCACGTAACCCTTCGAGTCGTTGCGCTGAACCCAGAACGGGAAGATTGTCCCGACTCCATCCGGTTGCGGCTCGAACGGATCGGTATCGAAGGTGGAAGAATCATAGAGTATGTTGAGTCCGTGAGGCCAATCAAGGTTATGGAACATGTAGCCAGATCGGAAGCCCGAGGCCTCCCACATTTTGAGATACAGATTGATTCTCGGAGTTTGCTTTGAGAAGTGCTGTGCTGAACGATAGAGCGATCCATCGTGATGCAGATCATGGACACCGACTTCAAACCCCTCCCGACTAAGGTCTGCTCGGAAGGTATCGGACACGCGGTACTCCCCTTCCGGCACGAAGTTGAACGCTGAACGAATGCCCAACGCTTTGTCTAGGTCGGCCAGCTTGCGGCAACGCGCTAACCCGCGCGCGCCTTCTACATCGTGCGTCACCACAAAGGCAAATCTCTTCCCGTTCGGCCACCCTGGCCAGCCCTCCGGCAGCCGAGCTGCAGACGGAAAAATAGGCCATGAATCACTGCACTGCCTCCGTAAACGATTTGCGCTCAGTCGTCGTACTCGTATTCTGATTGGCCACGGGATAGCCGGCTTCAGAAAATAATATAGCTTCGTCATGCGTGGTACGGGTCTTACTCCCTACCTCACCTCCTTTATCACATGGCGCGATACCTTCTAGAGTTTCAAATGGAATTCGTGACACTCCTTCGCACCGTTTGCGGAAGTGTACCGAATCAGTCAGGACTGGAAGCAGTGGGAGAGAGAATCGGCTGCCTCAGGTGCTGAGCACGGAAGGCTGCAGACAAACTCGGTTGATGGTCACAATATGGCTGGAAGTTTCCGTACTGTGTTGACACCAGAATAACTTCAGGATGCTCAAAAAGGCTGTCCAGCAATCCACAGCGAGCGAATAAGCGAGCGTACGCTTCGGTACGTTGAGCCTGTGAGCGATGTTCCCTGCCTGCGCGAAGCGCTTCGTCGAGGCAGGGAAAGCTCACCGTACAGACCGCCCCCTCCATGATTTGTCGCACCGTGAGAGTCGGCTGGGAGACTTTTTCTAAGCGTCCTGCTAGACGGCTTGATTACAAGGTGACAGTACCTACTGAAGGGAAACACGTACACTTTGATGCGCACAAGAACAACTTTCCGGGTCCCTCATTTAGAAATGCACTCAAAACTCCGAAGGAATTGGCAAGGAGTGGCAATTTTCATTCTGGCATTTTTTTTGCTTAAGATCCATACTACTTACGAAGCAACACCGCGTCTGGAACCACACGGCATACTTATTGTTGTTCCTCACTGGTTCAACGTCTTCAATTAGGTGGTGGAAAAGCGTTCTGTAGAGAGTAGGAGTGCGCCGATCAATCAACCAGAACCTGCTTATCAGCAGCGATAATAGAGCGGTCCCTTCTCACGATGTCAGTAAAACGATCCGATGACTCACCAGCAGAACATCCGGGAGCGTGCAGTAACCTGTTTCATAAGTGAAGGGGAATGCCGCATCAGAACCTCCTGATTCAGGGTGGGTACTTTGCCAGGAGAGGTTCTCCCTGTGAACTGTCTATGATTCATCGGACGGGGGATACCCCCGTGTTATAAGTCTCCGTACTGGTATGCCTTGGTGATGAACGGACGATGCAACAGCGTACAGGCACTACATATCTAAGGACCAATTAGAGCAGCCTGGCAAGAATGATTTTCTTAGAATAAATGTGCCCATAAATTGTGTTTTATATTTCAATGACTTGAAGTAGTCGCATTCGGCGTTCTTAAATTACGACGGCAAAGAATTCGGCATGTTATTTGCTCAACTTTAATTACGCCTAGTGCGATGTGTAAAAATGGAGGACCCCCATGCGATTATTATCTCTTCTACTGGGACTGTGTATCGCGGTGTTACTAACCGTAAATTCCTCTGCCGAAGCCGCCTGCAGCGGCAGCGGGACGACATGGAACTGTACTGCCGGAACGACGGCCACGGATGTGAGTTCGACTCTGTCTAGCGCGTCCGATGGTGCCACTCTGACCTTTGCAGCGGGTTCCTATTCGTGGACAAGCGGCATCAATTTCTCCATGAGCAAAGGTGTAACTCTAGTTTGCGCATCAGCTGGGGGATGCACGGTAACAGGCAGTGGCCTCATTGGCATGAATGGCAGCTGTTCGGGCACTAGCACTAAGCTCTATCGCGTCTCAGGCTTTGTGTTCTCAGGACGTGGCACATCGCTGTGGTTCTATGGCCCTTCTGCTTGTAAACTCTCGAACGTGAGAATTGACCATAATACGTTCACCAGCCCTCCTAGCGGCTCAACCTTGATGTACTTCGGTGAGAACTCTTCAGTCGATAATTTCATTTATGGGGTTGCAGATCACAATACGGTCAACAGCTCCGGAAGCATAAATTTTTCACAGTGCTTGAACGGAGATAATAACAATCCGCCAGTTGGCACCTTGGGGTCCGATAAGAACTTCTTCTACGAAGATAACACCTTCAACATTTCGGCAATGACAAACAACGGTGTAGGGCTCACAGATACGTGGGGCGGGTGCAGCCAGGTTTTTCGGTATAACAAAGTGTATAACAACCGTATAATTGTCCACGGCAGTGCGCATGCGTGGGGACCAATTAACACGGAGGTCTACAAGAACTATGTCGAAATTAACAACGCGAGTGATGGTTATGTGCAGTATGGGAACAGGCTCGTTCACCATCAAGGGTCCGGTACGTATATGATTTTTGACAACGCCTTCCGTGCTACGGCGGGACAAACTGGCGGCCCTGTTGTCGTTCAGCATTCTGGCAGTCAATACTCACGAGGAAACGATACGATCTGCAATGGGACTGCCTCGATTGACGGGAACCGCTCCCCTAGCAATATCTATTATGGCTATCCTTGCTACCGTGGCCCTGGTCGCGACATGGACCGGACACTCAGCCCCATGTACGCATGGCAGAATCGTTGGAACAACACAGGGGGGATCGTGACGCTTGACTGCCAGAACTACGCTTCATTTACCTGCACCGCTCACGTCGTAGAAAACCGCGACTATTACAACGCCGTCAGTGCGAGTGCGCAAACCTCGCCTGCCAGCCCCTTCAACGGCACGATCGGTGTCGGCTTTGGCACTCTGGCAAATAGACCAGCTACTTGTACAACCGGCTCAGAAACCGGAGGTGGTGTAGGCTATTTTGCCACCGATCAGGGGGCACGAGGGACCTTGTATCGCTGCTCGGCTGCGAACACGTGGGTGACTCACTACACGCCTTATACCTACCCGCATCCATTGGTAGCGGGAGGAACTGGTGGTGGTGCAATATCTCCACCACCTGCCCCAGCGAATCTGACTGTTCAATAGACTGTGGACCCCCTATGGCGGCAAAGATATTGGGGCATCAAGTTTCGTGAGCTACGCGTTACTGGTGGATAAATCAGACCCAGATTTCCACCCTGATGGTAGGGAGGGCGCATGGATCTCGACTCTCCTTACCTTCGGTGAAAATTGTTGCTTGCCATATTCCATGAAAGCAAATATCGTCGCAAACCAAAGGACTCCTATCTTCGTAAACGACGCTTCCGTGTAGTTATGTATAATGACGGAAACGAGTACGACCAATCGGGCCATGTCCTCCGGTCTGCTCAATATGAGCCTCTTCCTAATGTGTAGATATCCTGTAAAGATGAGTACCGCTAACAAGCCAACGCCTATGATGCCGCCGTTCAGGTACAGCTCAAGATAACCATTGTGCGCCTGAACATTCCCCTGCAGATGTTCCGGAAGAAGGAGAAGCCGATCTCCAGTCCAAAAAGTATTAAATCCCGCTCCTACAATCGGATTCTCTACATAAGTCTCCAGGATTTGCCACATATCGGTTCGACTGGTGAGGGTCATATCCCGGCCAAGGGCCCCCACTACGATGGCTTCCTTAAGGTTAAACAGAAGGTCTAGGACAAGAGCAAAGCCGAGAGCAATCACCGCAAAGATTTCTACGTAAACTGGTCTTCGTTTGAATACGCGTAATTGGAATGTGAGGGTGGCAGCAACGCCCAAGATGGTTGCGATCAAGGACGATGCGCTATCGATGATCACAAAAAGATACCAACACATACACAATATCAGCACCTGTGAAACATAGACGCATTTGCGAACGAAATTGCGGTTCTTCCACGTATTATCCAGGAGATTCCACAGAAGCCCCAATGTTGAAGCAAGAACAACAATTCCAAGCACATTCTTATGGGATGCCACGCCGTTATAGAAGGTGGCGTCCAGATGATAGCCAACCGTGGTTCTACCCCACTCTGGATAATACCGGATAAGTACAATCGACAGAGGGATGCATAAATAGGCCATCCTTACCAGGACCGCCTTGAAACTCTCCCACGAATTGCTTTCGGTGAGCACAATCAAGACCATGATGACATTGCCGAAGTCTTTGAACACGCGCTTCAAAGTAATGAAGGGGTAATCAGACCATGTAACACTGGCGAACCAAAAGACGTAGAACACGAACACCCATATATTCCCACTTATCACTCGCGACCAGTTTATGTTTCTTTGTAGAAGCACCGCCGTCGCTAGGAGTAGCAACACTAATTCTATCGCAGCATCAATTGGACTCCCCTCGTCTCTTGATTGCGAACCCTGTAGGCCTAACCACGCAGATGTTGTACGGGTTGAATGAATAATGACCCAAATGAGCACAATCCATATGGCCGAGGAAACAGACGGTCGTTCTTTCCTTTCAAGAGAAAGTAGCCAAATGATCCACAGACTCAAAGCAAACAGAGCTATCAATCCATTCATAACCAGAAACTTCCGTCAGGCAACTGACTCAAATTTTCTTTTCGACCTGGATTCCGCGTGGTGAGAGAGCCGACAGCGCTTGAGCTACGGGGAGAATCTGTACCCCTGACTTTACAGCCCGCATGACTACTTCCTCAAAAAATGCAGGCGTGCAACCAAACCGAGTCGGCCTTACCGCCACATCATGCGTAGCAAAAATCAGCCACCCCATCTGTTGCCGATTTTGTTCGATCAATTCCCAAACAATGGAAGGGGTATCTCGAGATTGTTCTAGAAAGAACGCCTGCATGTAGTTCAGATCCATTTCCCTCACATTGAAAGACTGCCCTCCTCCACGGCAACCAGCAAAATGCCGGCCACTCCTTCTCTTTGTATCGGGTCGTGGGGTATTGATCGGATAGGACATTGTTGCGAAATTTGTGCTTGGTAAGATCTCTCTTAATCTGAGCCTATTGGCCACTATCGATTCTTCGAAGGAGCCTGGATCAGTCTCCCATGCATCACAATGGCCGAACGTATGGCATCCCAATTCGTGCCCTTGTGCTATTACTTCAGCCAGGTCGGTAGAGGAGCAAATATGGCCACTTGGCTCGTCTCGATCAAGCAGCCCCAAGGATACATAGTACGTACCCCTCACGCCATACGAGCAAAGGATCCGACCTCCAGTTTCCAGCGCAGACTGTGGAAAATCATCAAAAGTGAAAGAGATCAACGGCATCGCGTTTTGCATCTTGACGAGCCGACGAGCTAGAGCTGTCGACAATGTCCTGCGATACTTACCCTGGAACCTCTTAATCAGCGAGCCTGGCATTGCCTCCCCACTCCTCATTACTTCTAAACTCACCTATCTTCGATGTTTGGCCATTCACTTTTTTACAAACGAAAACCTCCCAAGTTCTGTTGCCCTCAGAAACATGACACCGAGAGGCAGAAGGCAGAAAATCCTCCACAACCTCGATAGCACGTCGATTAGGATTGGGTTGCCAGAAGCTACTCCGTCGTTTGAAGATTGAGATAATGAAAACGCCATCGGGAGAGAGTACAGCATAATACTTGATGAGCGCCGAGAGAGGATCCTTAAAGTAATACAGGACTTCATTGAGAATGATCGCATCATACTGGTTTGTGGGAGTCCACTGCTCGGCATCGGCACAGATGAAATCTCCGCCCCCTTTTTCTTGCAGGCGTCGGATCATCACAGATGAACAATCAAGCCCCGTATAGCGGCCACGATACTGACAGAGCGAGACGCGAAGCATCCCCGTGCCGCACCCAACATCCAAGATATTGGTTGCACCCGATTGGGTGCAAAAACCTCCAATCAGGGCAAAGCGTGGAGAAGACTCCGCTTCTCCCCAACCATCGTATACGCCACTTAAATATGCTTTATCCCAGTTAGGCATCGATAGCATGCGTGAACGGTCAACCTCGTTAGCGATCCCCATCAACTCACATGAACTTACCGCCTCACTGAGTGGCTCGACAAATTCCTGAGCAGAGCAGTATACCGTTCCTTCTCCTTGCTCCATAAAAGCCGGTCACGAACCTCCTGCAATCTCTTTCGATACTCGATTAGACACTCAGGCCTCTCCGCACTTTGATCAAGGAGCCGAGCCAATGCAGCCGTATCTCCCGAATTGAAAAACATGCATTCGTTTGACTTGAAGTAGTATTCGATCGCGGCATTCCTGACGCAGATCGACGGGAGCCCTAAACAGGCGTACTCGACTAACTTCAGCGGCAATGCCAAATTGGCGACCGTGGACATTCCAATATCTAATGGAACAAGTCCGACATGGCAGTCGGATAACATTCTGGGCATCTCATACAATGGATAGGTTCGATTGATAAATTCGATGATGTGATTCGCTCCACGATCTCGAATCAGCTCATGTAACGTTGCACTGAAATCGCCTTCCCCAATAATTCTGATTCGAATTCTCTCTGAATTTCGAATCTGTGCTGCGGCCTCGACGAGCGTTCGCAGCCCATTTCTCTCCAGGATCGTTCCATGAAATACGAACCGTATCACACCGTCAATCGATGGATATTCTATTGGCGTAAAAATCTTATCATCAGCGAAGTTCGCAACCACGCCAATGTCTTCCGGAGCATATCCACGCTTAACAAGGATGCCGCTCTTAACTGGCTCGCTCACGGTAATCGTCTTATTTGCAAAGGCGACACTCAGCCTTTCCTGAACAAGAAGCAACCGGCTCACCACACTATCTGCCGAAATCCGAAATTTTGAGCCGTACGTTTCCGCCATCGGATCATGGATATCCAGGATAATCCGAGCTCCGAATAGCTTGGGGACAATGGACGAAAACACAAGTGCATCTGGCATATTGTGAACATGTACGACCGTATAATGCCTCGATATACATAACCAAGCCGACAACAGCGTGCACAAGGTAAAAAACTGCACATACTCCCACATGTACCTTAGGAGAGAGCCCCCTCGATATCGGGCTTGAATGCGGTACACGTGAACGCCGCGAATCGCTTCGCGTAGAAGCTGCCCAGGACGTCTGAGCGCAATCACATCGACGCCAAACCCTGCATCCACTGCCGCCTCGGCCATACGAATCACACGAGGGTCACTCTCATAGTAAGTGTAGGCGATCATCAGAACTGTCTCAGACCTTTGTGGCGTTCGATGAGAAGTGAGATGTGAGCTGACGGATTGCCCGGTTAAATTCATGTCACTTATCACCAGCCGTTCACGCCGGTGTTCTCCCAACAAACGGCAACAACTTGCGCATTCGGTCCATTTGCTCACGTCGGTGAAACGACCGTAATTCAGTAGGAATTGGATTCGGCTTGCCGGAAAGCCATGCACAGGTATAGCCGGAGAGCAGAGACAGCCCTCCCAGGATTAGTGGCTGATGTTTCATTTGGAACAGGCTGCGTCCTATTTCCCACAATGGATGATTCCCGACATAATAGTCTTCCTGGCCATGGCGAAAGCGGGCCTTCACCGGACTACGGTCTGCAGTTCCCATAGTGCGATGATGAACGCAGGTTCTTTCTACGAACGTCCGTGTTGTCCATCCGAGCATCCGAGCTGTCGTCACTGCCACCCAATCGATACCTCCGCCTTTAATAGGACGGTATCCTCCAATCTGCTCAAAACAGCCTCTCCTGAATAATTGGCAGGCGCCTGATACGTGTTCCAGATTTGAGAAGGCGTGACTATGTGATCCAGGATTTCCGCTGTCTTCGACGAAGGGAGTTCCTGCTACGCCCAGGTTGGGAATCGCCTCAAACCGAGTGAGGAGAAATTCGTAGAAATCTGGCGGCAACGTCATGTCGGCATCCAAATTCCCTACCAGGTCGAATGTGACGTCTTTAAGTGACGCATAGCCAGCATTGACTGCCTGGGCCTTACCGGCAAAATGACGATCGGGATCCCGCTCGAGTCTCAAGAGTTCGATCCATGGAAACTGCCTGGCAGAAGCCTTGACGATCTCGTCAGTCCGATCCGTGGATCCATCACTAACAATGATCCAGCGAACGGGAAGAAAAGTCTGAGCGGTGACAGAATGCACCATCTGCGCGAGATGCCTTTCTTCGTTCCAGGCAGGTGTGATAAGCGCGTATTTCAGACGTACGGGTCGTGCTGGCATGGCTCTGGAGGCAACTGTTAGGCGGATGTCGGTACGAGTTTTTGGAGAAGAATGGCCAACGCCTTAATCATAGTCCCCTGTCCCCAATGCAACATAGGCGTCTTGACCTTCTTCCACCCGATATCGCGATAGTAGAAATGACCATCTTCATCTTGCATATTGTCGATGGTCCAAGTGGCAACCTTCATGGCTAAAGTCAAACAGTCCGAGTCGTACTCGCCAAAGCTCGCAAGGGTTTCGATCGCTTGGGCCGCACACTGGATATCAACCGGATAGGTCTTGTCATGAAGGTATTTGGGACGTCCATCTGCTTCAAAGAAGTGGTCTTTGTAGAACCTCAAGCCCTTCTCAATACAGTCGTCAAACGATTCATCCTTGGCCGCAGTTCGATATACTTGTAACGCAGAAAGGTTGTAGCCAGTGTGAAAGTTGTCGATCCAGTGATATTTTGACTCTTCCGCGTAGTACCAAGAACCGTCTGCCCGCTGCCGTTCGCAGGTATACGTCATGGCAGCTCGTGCCACGCGTAGAAATTCCTTATTCAGGCTAAAGGAGGCCAGCCGTGCGAGAAAAGCCCCACCCATCACATTCGAATTGTGGATGTACGACTGCCGATCGGCGACGTAGCTCAGACAACTGCCTGTTGCAGTCTGTTCCCGTGGTAGGCGGAGTATCCAACGACCAATACTTCCCGCAATGTTGAGAAATCGCTCCTCGTGCAAGGTTTCGTAAGCATCAAGAAAGGCGAGGCCGATCAGTGAGCTCCAAATCAGCAAGGGCTCCCCATAAGGACGTCGTCCGCTTCTAGTAGCATATTCATAGGGATCACCCCAGCAAAATTCGGTAAAATGAGCGGCATGATTTGCCATCAGCCATTCCAAAGAATCAATCGCGCCTCTGCGCAAGTCTTCGTTCCCATTCACTCGATACACGAGGAGATAACCCCAGGCCATATACCCGCGACCAATGGCTGATTCATGGGATGCGATGCCAAGCAATGGACGGATATTGAAGGGCGCGCGTAGTACGACTTGCTGCAGGATCCGCATGGGCCAAATTTGCGCTCCTGTCAACACAAACAGTGGTGAGAGGTTCCCGTCCGCGGGCTCGTAGCCACGATACTGATGGCGAATCACCCAAGAGATCGCCCGCGACAGACTGCATTCAACTCTCGACTCAGTGGACTCTCTCATTGCGCAGTTGCTCGACGTTCAGAGTTTTGACTTCCATTCACATCACCAGCGGAAACCTGTGTGGAGAGTACTCAGCCACAGCCCGGAGCTGAGTCTCCCGCGCAACGACGGATGGCCAAGCGTCTACAATGACGGCGGTATTGCCGAACGTATGCGAGTCTCCACTTGCCACAACATCAGCAGTCGCCAGCAGAGCTTCGTTTCTGAATCCTCAGCGGCGCAACCGTGATGCTCTGCACATCATCATTACTGGGGCTCGCTGACAGATAGGCCAAGCACCAGCCTTAAGCCGGTGCCTTACACAAGGCAATGCCGATCGAAACCGAAAGTGGCAAGATAAGAGTTGCTTAGATTGTTCGTCTTACCTTCATTGCAAAACCATTCCAGCGTTCCTCGCGAATAGACAGGAAAGAGCATTAACCCTCCTTCTCCATCTGACCTGCATACCACTTGTCTCGCATATCGAGGTACATCCGACGCATCCATTGTGGAACAAGATCCTTGACGTCTCGGTGCAATCCCAGACTTAAGGCAACCCTTCCCTTGGACGTCAAAGGGACATAGTAACGAGGCAAATTCATCCTTACAAATCCATTAGCCTGTTTGAATCTTGTCAACGAATCCTCTCCCTTATTACCGTATACAAATCGTTCATAGAGAAGGTACTTGACGCCTCTCTGTTCGCAAAGCTTGACAGCTTGAGAAAGAAGTGCGTTGTTCGGTCGTTTGTCACGAAACGCCATTTTCGAAAGAATTTGCATGATGGCAGCGCTTTCAACGTCCCACACAATCTTCATATAGCCAATCATTTGATCCTTGACGTAAGCCGCGAGAAATGTGCTTCGATCACGATACGTGCCGTTTTCCGTCTGGACAGTCTCAAATGTTTTTCCGTAATGCCAATATTTTCGCCCCGCTCGAATGCGCGACTCATTGAATATCGACATGATTCCGTGTACATAGCGCTCATCGTATGGTTCCACCCTGACAAGTACGTCTTTTTTTTCACTAGTCCGGATATTTCGCCTTGCAGCCGACGAAATCTGCTTGTGGAACCAGTGGTCATAGGACGACACCGGTATGGCCGCTACATTGTCCCATTCCATATAGTAGGAGAACTTGGGCTGCCCGTCGGGCGCACGTTGTGCGAACGTGAAAAGATCCGGCTTTGGACCAACAGTTTTCAAATGATCGATCACTCTGCTGGGATTGGGCAGGGATTCTAGGGGCAGCCAATACTCATCGAATATCTTGGCAATGGTGAGAAACCTGCCGTTGGTAACGATGGTGACACCGTCGAGGGAAAAAGCAGGCACTTGCTGCTTTCTGCCCTTGATACTAATTTCGCGAATGACGCTCACTATCGAATAATCCTCGCTGAATCACTCCAGAAACTTCGGTTACACACAAAGCTCAATAGGTGTCGTCCCATCCCAGAAGCGGATGTCGTTCTCAGCCTGATCCGGCCGGTGAATACAAATTTCTCCGCCTGTAGCCATTCCATATGGCGCAGAGACTTGGACACCGCCACTAGAAGAGTCCCCCGTAAAGAAACAAATCGAGCGTCTCCACTGAAACCACTGTACAGCCTCATTCGCCTTAGCAAACCAAACGTGATTTCCGTCTTCGACAAGGTCCAGCAGAGCTCCATACACTCGACCCAATAGTCGTTCCGGCGCCAGACTTCGCTCATGCCAATTAATCACAAGAACACCACCAAAATGCTTCGCTTGCGTTATTATTCCACAGATCAGCCGCAATGCTTCTGCCGACGTTAGTCCCATCCGCCCGGAAGAAAACAGTGCCGAGTCCATGATGGTCATTGGTAGCTCCATCAACGTTGAACAACCCAAAGGACGAAACACTTGCAATGTTCCAGCTCGGTATCCAATGGCTTCGTTAAACCCACACGTCGAATCATACTCAAAGCCTGCCTTCTCAAGTTTTCCTGGGGACTCCCTATCGAAATATAACCAGTGCATCCTGATGCCCGTCGTCTTCTGTCCGGTGCAGGATACTAATTTCTTCAATTCCTCACGGCCGGCCTCAGCATCATGCCAGGCATCGATTCCATGCACCGCGAGCTCGCTGCCGCACGCCGCAGCTACTACCAGGTCCTCCTGAACATCGTCGATACCGTAGGGCGTTGCTCGCCACTCGTTGGTTGATCCATCCGGAGCTAATCCGGCCTTTCCCTTGAACGGGACCAGGAAGAAGGTCGATCTATTTCGCCTTTCTACCTTGGCATAGTCCTCGAAAGGGCGCCAAAAATCCGACAGTATTCGTAGGAACACCAAGGGCAAGGATAGAAAGGCCAGCCAGTTCTGGCAGGCCTCTTTGAGGGAACGACGACCGTGGATGAGATCGATCATCGAACCGACAGAGGCCCGATAGAGGAACCCGGCCATCGTGCGGTCGAACAGGTGTCGTCGGATTCCACAAAAGTCCACATCGTGCGTCAGACAACAAATAAAATCGTACCCGTGAGGACGAGGGGGAATCTCCACAAAGGAAATTTTGCACAGGGTCAACAGGTGTCGCAGAATAGCGATGTGGAACTCCAAGGCAGGTGTGAGGGCATGTTCTACTGGCTGTCCCTCAGTCAAAAGGAATCGGATTTCACTAAAGAGGTTGTAGCCGATGCGCCAGACCACCTGTCCCTCTCTCTCGGACCTATACGTGACGGGTGTTCCATTCAATTTGAGGATTCCATCTGGGTGTGTCGACTCGAATACCGCTACTCCCTTGTAGATGGGGAGATCACCGTCCTTCCAGGTTAGATGTCTCGGACTGCTGAGACGACGCGTGACCATCCCTGTTTTCCGATCAATGTCGTGGCTGCCTGAACCATAGATCAATACCACTTCGGCATCGGAGACACTGAAAGACTCGTCTGTTATCAAGACAACGCGGTACCTCCGACCAGGCACGGCTCTCTCCCATGGAGTCTTAAACAACTCAAAAAACTCGCTCGCGACATCCAGTTCATGTTCATTGATTGCTATACCGATCATAGGAAAGCGTTGCATAGATTCTTGGTAAGCACCGTCGTGTTAGAGGCGGGTATGAGGAGCTTAGTGCGCGTCGATAAACAGTCGATGAAGTAATTCCAGCGTCAACAGGGTATGAATCTCGTTGGTATAGTTCCGATCTCCCCTGAGGTGTCCTTGTACGACGTTCTCGACTTGTCGCCTGTCAATGTAGGCCCTGGAAAGAGCCCGCCGGTCTAAAAGCATTCCGCGAATGTAATCTGCCAGAATATCTCGGTACCAAAGCCGATAATGGTTAAACTTATGCCGTCCCAGAAACAGTCGTTCTAAATGGAAGAGCGCCAAAGCATGATCGATGCGTGCCATCCAGTGAGGCATGCCATAGTCATAGGCGTATTCGGCCTTGACCAGAAACTCTTCCCGTTTACGGAGCATCGATCCAATGGGTCCCGTTGGCCCCACGCCTCGGTCAGTTGGAATGCTTCGGAGGGAGGGAGAACCATCGGCAATCAAGCGCAAGCAGAGGTCATTACTCTCAAAAGTTGAGCGTGGAGCCTGGAACACGGTACGGACCAGTTCATTGTCCAGGTAGGGTGACCGCAGTGAAACCTGAGTTTCTTCGAGCGCTAAGAGGCCGTAGTGGTGCCATGGCGCTTGCCTAAAGACCGCAAATGAGATTGGATGCGCAGAGGCAATCGTCTTGTACGTCTCCTCTGCCTGACGAAACACATGAAGAAGGTCATTCTGAAAAAGACTCGGAGTCGGGCTTGTGGACTTGAATGCCCGCACGCCCCGCAGAACCTCGCTTCCATAGTTACCGGTCATACGCACAGGGGCAATGTCTTTGGCACGTTCATTGAGATACAGATCAGACGCCCGTCGGACATTGGCGCATCCGTCCGTCAGATACACTGTACGCTCTGCATATTGAGAGAATCGCGAGAGAAAATCATCACCGACCGTGATCACGTCATGAGTCTGCTCGTAGCGGTGAGCCACATTTCGTGCTACGACGACATCCTGACAATCCCTGTAGGACCCACCGAATGTATAGCAGGGGAGCGACCTAGGCGCAGCCTTGTGCCACGCCAGGATCATGCGCGTGTCCAGACCACCGGTTAGTGAAATGCCTATTGGTTCCTTTGACCGGAAATAGCGAGGCAGTATACCTGTAAAAACCTCACGAAGCTGATGGTAATAGCGCTCTGGATCCAGCGTCTCTTGTTCCTCCCACTCTCGTGGGTCGAAGTAAGAGTCCTTCCTCTCGACTGAACCGTCCTTGAGAACCCATGCCGATGCGCCGGGTAGCACCTCAATTCCATCGAACAGCGTTCGATTCTCCAACACGCATCCGCATGTGATGTATTCCCCGAGGGCGCGCTGCTCTATTCTTCGTAGCTCCGGCCTTACTGCCAAAATCGCCTTTGCTTCTGCCGCAAAATACACCGCATCTTTTGCCTGATGATAATACAGGCGATGCATTCCGTACCGATCATTGAACAACGTGATGGTGCCCTGCTTCTGGTCAGCGAGCAGTCCGTGAAATCGTCCATTCAGGCAGGTGGGAAAGACAGGACCTGTTTCGGAGAGCTCCACAAGGTATCTGGCGGCACTGAGGCCGCAGCTGTGATTCGTATCGGTGAGATCCCTCCCAATACCGCCGTCTGAAAACTCTTCGCCGGAAAAGATAAGAGTCCGATCGCCACAGCTACTTCTAAGTGGCATTCCATCAGGCAGTGCATTCTTGCGGGCCACCCACCCAACGTAAAGCCCCATTGATTCGTCGATCCAAGTCCCCGTGACATAGAAATGTTCATGCTGCACGGCATCGACCATCCGCTTCAAATGCTGTTCGGCCCATCCGCGAGGCATTCTGGTTTGGAGACCTATGATTCCAGGCATGTATGCAGCCAGTTCAAAAGCGAGAAGGTCGGGAACTATAGCGCACTCTACCGCTCTTTAATCAGGTTTATACCAACAAGGGCCAAGATCTTGCCCGCGTGATCGGAAAACTTAATAGCATATTTCATGAGGCGATATTGTCCCATGACCGCCAGAAATGGAAATGCGAGACCATAGACAGACATAGCAAGTACGGACCTTCCTGCACTGCCAAGTCGGATCCCCTCACGCTCAAATGTATTTCTTCCGCGGAGCAGTGCTCTTCTCAAATGATACATGCGAGTACAGCGCTCGGGGGGCACTTCCTCAAAAACCTCCGCTTCATTGCACCAGACGAATACATGCCCCTTACGCATCATCCGTTGGAAGAAGTCTACGTCTTCGCCTCCGGTTCCAAATTTAGTCCTGAACGACTCTTCCTCTCCCTCGACAATGTCCTTCTTGAATAAGACATTTCCCGTTCTTGATTGGCGCCAATCCAGGATATGCCCCGTCCGATACGCGGCCCGCTCGGCGAATTTTCCTTTGACTAACCAGTCCGGCGGGGTTTGGGGGAAATACGGCTTCACCGGGCCCAAGGCACCAGCAGCATTGTACGCAATGCAGGTGTTGAAGAGATGAAGCAGCCACTGTCTCGATGCGCATTCATCATCATCGATAAATGCGACAAAGTCCCCTGCTGCCTGCTCGACAGCCCGATTTCTCGCCAATGCGAAGCTCTGGCGCGGCTCGACGAAATAGCACAGTCCAAACTGGACGGTGCCCACAAATGCCTCCACTACCTCTCTGGCCGATTCTGCACGATCGTTATCCACGACGACGACGGAGAAGGAAAACAACCCATTTGTGTCTTGCTCAACCAACTTCTCTAGTAAACGCCGTAGCATGACCGGCCTCTTGAAAGTACACACACATACGCTAATATGGGGCAGGCTCACTACTGTCGGTTGTTGCATCGCAAGTACTGCTTCACCCCCTTGGACTATGGAATACATGCTGCGACCTTTGCCTTTTAGATCTCTACGTGGGCATTTTCTGCCACAGCGATGATCTATTTTGATCCTGTGCGGCCACAGGTATGGATGTATCGAAAAGCTGAAGATTGATCGCGATGATACTCAGTCCAGAACCGTGCTGAATGAAGATGATCATGTCAATGCATCTAAGTAGAAGCGTTGGTGCCTTGCAGTTAAGGTTGCGAGCGAAAACTGCTGTGACACGAATGCCCTGCCGGATTCTCCCATGGCCTTGCGCTCTTGGGCATGGTTCATCAAGTACAGAAGGCGCTCACTCATCGCAATATAGTCTCCCGTTTTCACGAGATATCCTGTCAGGCCGGCAACGAGGGCATCCGGTATGCCACCAGACTCGTAGGCGAGCACTGGCTTTTTCATGGCCTGGGCTTCGAGGAGTACCCTGGGCAGTCCTTCTGAGCTACTGGGCAGGACCACCACATCACACGCAGCATACCAATCCCGAAGTTTCTGGGATGTCAGTTCACCAAGAAATATCACACGGTCTGCGCCCCCCCCTTCAGACGCTCGCATCTTCAAGAGAGCCATGAGGGGCTCCGAGTCAATAGCACCGGCAAAAACAAGCGAGACCGCTACCCCTGCATGCACAAGACCTTCCGCAGCAAGGAGCAAATCCAGATGGCCTTTCCCCTCCGTGATCCGACCTGGCAAAAAGACTACAAAACCATTCGGGCGCGTAACAGGTAAGGCTCGTGCTGGAGAGAAGAAATCGCAGTTGACGGCGTCTGACAAGTTGACATATGCGTCCTGCAACTCGAGAGGCACTTTCGGTGTCGACACTCCTCCAACCGCTGCTGCCCTTGCCAGCCATCGACGGATTCTCCGCTCCTCCAACCCGCCGTTGTCGAAATGATGGACAATGGCATATGGGATGCGGCGCTGCACTGCCAAGGAAATTAGACTGCCGACGTCGTAACTCAGCCGATGGAGGACAATGAGGTCCACTTTGTACGCGTCGAGGACTTCATGCAGTATCTCGCTCAGAATCATGCTGGGGTACCATAAATGACCGCCTGTATTCCGAAGCGCACGACCGAGGACGGCAAACCTTGAAAGTGCCCCTGCTGAACGTCGGGAGGCGCTTGACGATGCTAATACTCGCAACCTCCCTGGTAGCGAACCAATGGAACGATCCTCGGCATGAACGCAAACTGGAATCCAAACGATTTGTCCTTGGCCACGCTTTTCAATCTCAATTTGTATTGTGCTGTCGCCTGAGTTAGTGGGCACGAGATGCATCTGCAGGATTGTTAGTCGACTGTTCGCTAGCAAAGCGTCGTTAAGCTGATGAAGGTACTGTTCCACGCCTCCGGAAGTCCGATGCCGGAAGATATGAGCGTAGCGTAGTATCGTGACACCATCCAAATTAGCCATTATCGCTCCGACAGGTCTCTGCAGGACCTTTGTTAGACCAGCCTCAATAGGATAAATGGGCTACCCTGCAGCCCACCAACCAGGGGGATTGCGAGAAACAGATGCCGACTGCCTTGTGGCAATTGGACGCTTAGGCCCCGGTGCCAGAAGTGGCACGTGAGATCGAGAGCAAAAAGTCATGTACTATGTCTGGGGAAAACGGTACCGCTAGATCGGCCTGGCCAAGATCTGGGGATTGCGTTCGAACAGCAGAATCGCAAGCTCAAGGAGTTTATGGCGGATCTGACGGTGGACAAGGTCAGCTTCCAAGAGGTCTTCGCAAAAACATCCTGACGCCCATACGCAACCGAGTAAGTGGTGCAGGCCGTTACCGGTCAGTTTTCGATCGGCGTGCGGCGAGCTTGCGGGCTGCTAAGATTGAATCGCGCGCGGTTCTAGGATTATTAGCGACGGTTAAGAATGTTGACTACCACAATCGCCACCGAGTTGCTACAGAGCAGGTCTCGCGAGCCGCAGCCGTCGCAGGAGTGGCTTCAGCGGGCGGCCAATCATCACCGGGCGTATGACGAACGCATGAATTGCAGTGGCGATGCTCCTCATGTATCTCTGTTGACGCCAATATATTCGTGCCGACAACAGGCCGAAGTCCGCCACCAAACAAAGATCCGCACTTCTCCATTCGGGCGAGGCCAGCATCGCCTCGATAGTCTCGCGGGTGGCCGTCGCTTCACCCGCGTCAGACATGCTACGGATGCAAGTTAAAAATCCACGATTTATGTGCGCATGCTGCTTATCGTGACTGACTCCGAGCGCCGTTAACACCGCTGGCGTTACCTCTGGTATCGATTCCAACGGATCCGGGTTACCATTACTTCTTGATAGGGACGCCGTTTTCGCTGCTAGGGCGCTGAGCACTTGCTGCCTGAATTTCCGCACGGAGACCTGCTGCAGATGCAGCCGGTACTTCAGCACCACAGTATCTAGATTAGCCAATCGAAAACTATCCGCAATTCGCAACCATAGATCGTAGTCTTCCGCGTCTACGACAACCTTCCGATAGCCGCCAACCGAGATAAAGGCACTTGTTCGCATGACAACGGTAGGATGGAAAATTGGGCAGTCGCCACGAGCCAGGTCTGATCTAATCTCGTGATCTTTTGTCGGGAAGTAACGAGTTCCAATCCTCACTCCACTCGCTTTGATGAACTCTACCGCACCGCCCAAGCAGCCAAGCTCGTGATGTTTTTCCAAGACATTCACCTGCAGTGCAAGGCGGTCTCTAAGCGCGATGTCGTCAGCATCCATCCGTGCGATGTACTTGCCTCGTGCAAGCCCGCAACCAATGTTAAGAGATTCCACCAGGCCCCTATTCTCATGGCTATACACCCGTACGCGCGGATCATTGTTTTTGTAAAACTCAAGCAGCGAAGCAGAACCGTCAGTTGAGCCATCATCAACGATGATGAACTCAAAGTCAGTGAGACTTTGGTCTAGTATACTTTCAACAGCATCACGCAAAAAGCGCTCGCCGTTAAAAACACTCATTACAACAGAGACTTGTGGACTGGTCATACTCTTAGCTAGGCATGCCCCAAAATGTTCCGTTCTCAATCAAGATCTTAGTCCAATTCTGCACTACTCCTAGGAGCAAGGAGTTGCAAATGGTCTTGTCAGAAATGACCTTCCCCCGATTTCACAGACACCTCCCTAAGTGGGAGAATGCTGAAATCGGAGGACAACATGAACACGAAGACCCGACGATCGTATACGG
>LNFM01000544.1_pt1 | contig 93212 bp, 79 predicted proteins | sample 596031 | NCBI WGS metagenome assembly LNFM01 (sample SAMN04254537, study PRJNA301005) | activated carbon metagenome | isolation source: dual media filters at the Ann Arbor, Michigan drinking water treatment plant | place: USA: Ann Arbor
GGTTTTGAGCGATTGTGAGAACTTGCGATTAACCCTCAGGTTGGTTGGGGTGCGAGAGGTCGTGAGTTCAAATCTCGCCGTCCCGACCAATAAACATGGGGCCTTCAGCGATTGCTGGAAGCTCCATTTTTTTGACTTGGTTGCAGGTTGGTTTCAGTTTCGTCTTGTCAACTATTTCCCTTTAAGACGGTAGGCGCTTCTACCCCGCGTCAATTCTGGAGAACGGTATGGCTGCAGTCTGAGCGCTCGATAATGCTGTTGAGATTGTCCGAAGGTACGTGGAAAAATCCACGCGCCCGGCCAGAGCGTGAGCTTTTTCGCGACAGGCTTAGCTCCTGGGTGGCTTGATATCCTTGGTTTTCGCTGTCCGCAACGTGGAACGGGCATTGCATATCAGATGGCATACCGTCGTTATTTGGATGGTTGGACCGAGAGACATGACCATAGAGTTGGAAAAGGCAGATTGGCAGGGGTTCTTCGAGCAGCTCAGCCGCGACCTGGACAATTGGGAGACTACCGTTCATGTCTTAAATGCCAATAGCGGAGCTCAAATTCTGTCGGATCGGTTGCCGTTTCACGGTTTGAGGGTCCAGGATGTAAGCGGACGTGAGTCTATCGGGTTGTCGGTTGGTGATAACACGGGGGCAAATGATACGCACACGATCTTAAGCCCTACAAAAGTTGTTTTCGCCGAACGAGGCCGCGGACCGGCGGGAACGTTGGATATCGAGGACGCAGCTGGAACGACTACGTTGATCACTTTTGTTCAGCCGCAAACGGCGACCGGGCTGATGAGGGTCTAGGAGAAAAAGTATGAAGATATTGATTGCGACAGATGGATCGGAATTTAGTACAGCGGCCGTCGAGCAGGGTTGCCAGATCGCAATTCGGCCTGGTGATGAAGTGCTTGTATTGTCAGGTTACGAAGATGCGTTCCCGATAGCGGCTGAGCCATTTGCTATTTCGACCGAGTACTATCAGAAGCTTGAAGATTCGATGAACGAAGTCTGCGAAGGATTCGTTAATGACGCAAAAAAGCTGATCGAATCAAAATTGCATAACGGAAGCGTTTTGATATCGACCGAAGTTTTTCGCGGTTCGCCCGCACAGGAGATCGTTGAGAAAGCCATAACGTGGAACGCCGACCTTATCATAGTCGGCTCGCACGGGCGTGGCTTTTGGGGCAGGTTACTTGGGTCCGTATCGAATGGCGTCGTGCATAACGCGCCTTGCAACGTTCTCGTCGTGAGAAAACCAAAGGATTGATCGTTGAAGGCGGATCTTAGCAAAATTCTCCAGCGAGCGATGCTGGTTTGGGTAGCGATCATTGCTGCCGAAACGATCCACGGCATCGCTCGCGGCGTTTTACTTGTGCCGCTCGTTGGCGATCTGCGAGCTAGACAGATCGGTGTGCTGATCGGCTCACTGATAATATTCGCTATCACCTATCTCACCATTCGCTGGATAGGAGCTTCGAGAGACAGAGTTCTTCTGATGATCGGCTCTTTATGGGTCGTTTTGACCTTTGCATTTGAGGTCGGCCTTGGGCTTGCGATCGGTCTTGAGTGGAAACGGATTCTATCAGACTATGACATAAGAGCAGGCGGACTTATGATCGCCGGCCTGCTCTTTATGTTTTTTTCGCCATACCTTGCGGCACGCGTCAGGCGAGTAGCATAGTGGTGTCTAAGCGACAGCAGAAGTCACCGCGACCGCAGCAAAGCCGACAATGAGGTCGCTTGGTTCGATAAAGCGGATCAAGGTCTTAGTGCCGTCCGCCTCTTCTATATCGATGACATCGCTACGTTTTTCCGCTGACGGAAGGTATGCCACGCGGGTCGGGTTAAGGATGTTGTGCGATTGATGTTGGCCGGTGGTTTCACCGACGGAAATGTTTAGGGTCGTCCGCTCGCCCGACTCTTCAACGGTGATGCCGTTAAAAGGTAGAGTGATATTCAGCGTTTGGTCGCCGATCGTCGGACTTAGAACCTCAACCTCAGTTTTCCATTCAAATCGTCTTTTGCTCAATGCATCGAAGAATGCGTTCCATTCATCTCGGTTTATCTCGTATGTCATATACATCTCCTTTTCTCTAAAGATTTCGTGTTTGCCACCACGCGTCGTGAGCCTCTTTTGCCCAGCCCCACAACCGCCCTTTTTTTAGTCGGTACATCGAATCATCCCAAATGCCATAGTGCAGATAGATCGAATCGGGCCCATCTGCGTCGATCACAGTCGCGATCTCGTGATAGTAGCTCCTTTCGGGAGTCTCTTCGTTCAACTCTGCGACTAGATTGGCTGCGGCTACCTCGGCCTGCCGAACGGCCATGTGAGCGAACTTTGGTCCTGAGAAGGCGACAATGTCACCAACGGCGTAGGCGTTCTCGATCCCAGCCACTTTCATCAAACCGTTGACTCTGATGAAATCCGCCTCATCGACGATCCCTTCGGAACGAAATGCCGCGTTGCCGCGAAAAGGCGGTACGAGCATAAGCAGGTCATAATCGATCTTGTGGCCCGATGACGAGTGGACGTGATCGGCGGTGATCTCACTGATCGGAATGTCGTAGTGAACGTTAATATGGTTGCGGGCGAATGCCGCCTCCAATTCCTTATGAAGGGCAGCTCCGCCAAAAGCGGCAGAAAGCGATTCAGGAAAGATCACCGAAATGTGTATCTCACCGGCCTCGATTTCGGCCTTGAACCTTTTTGCGAGGGCAAATGCTGCTTCGCATACCGGCACAGGAAGCCTCCCTTCCGGGCAAAGGCCGACGACGATGCGGCCTTGTCGGAAATTACTGGCCGAAGCACCAAATTTGAGGGCAGCGCCAGTGCCGAGAAGGTGATGCGAATATTCGAAGAAGCCCGGCACCAATTCGGTGCCAAGGCGTCGTCCGGTGGCGATGACTAGAAAATCGTAATGAAGCTTACCCGTGACGTCTTCGCCGGCAATGTTTACGGTCTTGTTCGCCGCGTCGATATCAAGCATTTCACCTTGAACGAACCTGACACCGATCGTGCTCAACTTCTCCGTAAGGTCAAAGGTAATATCCTCGGGGTTGAGGTCTCCGAATGCGAGACGAACAAGAGCTGGATAGAAGGTGAATCGTCGCGTGGGTGCAACGAGCGTTATTTCGTGTTCACCCGCCAAGGCCGTCGCCAGCCGCTCCGCAGTTATCAACCCGCCAAATCCGCCTCCCAAAATCAAGATCTTAGCCATAAGCGAAATTCCTCATACGTAGAATAGGCAAAGGACGTACCGAAGGCAATTCGAGTTTTTATAGGCATTTAGCTCACACTCGATATTGATGATGGTAAAAAATTCGCAGTCCGGCGGTGAAATATTCACGCTTGTTCCGGATGGGCAAGAACTGATGCGAGTTTTGTCAGAAGGGTTTCCGCGGTAAAGGGTTTTGAGATCATCGCATCGATGTTGAGATTTGAAAGCTCGGCCGTTTGGCTGTCGCTGATCAGGCCGCTCATGGCGATGACCTTTATGTCGGGCTTTATTTTTTTTAAGGCTCTGATCAGCGACGCTCCGTCCATGTACGGCATCGCCATATCGGTCAAGACTAGAGCTATTTTCTCACGCTGCTGAGAATAAACGGCGAGAGCATCGGTTCCGTCCACTGCCGAAACCGCATCGTAGCCAAAGCGAGAAAGGGTCGCGACAGTAACGTCGCGGATGTTTGCTTCGTCATCGACGACGAGAATCAGCTCACCTTTGCCGAGTGGAATAGAGCTTTTCGGCTCGATCCCGGCAGTCTCTTTTGGAGCGTCAACGGCGGGAAAATAGATCGAAAACCTGGTTCCTTTCGACGGCTCACTGTAAACATTGATAAAGCCATTATGGCTTCTCACAATGGTCATCGTGGTCGCAAGGCCGAGACCGGTTCCTTTGCCAACTTCCTTGGTGGTGAAGAACGGATCAAATATCCGTTTAAGCACGTCAAGTGTCATTCCGGTGCCCGTATCGGATATGTTTATCCGCACGAACTCACCCGGCCGAGCATCGATATTCATCCTTGCATAGCTTTCATCAACGACAACATTTGCCACATTTATTTTCAGTGTTCCGCCCATTGGCATCGCATCGCGGGCGTTAATGCAAACATTCATCAGCACCTGATGTATCTGTGTAGGATCGGCCGAGATGGCCCAAAGTTCGCTTGGGACTTCGTATTTGACCGTGATCGAACGGGGCAGAGTTTCGGTCAAGACCGCGACGAGATCTTTAATAATGTGTTTCAGCTGAACCCGAAGCCGCTCGCCCGCCATTCCGCGGGCGAAGGTCAGTACTTGTTTTACCAACTCTGTACCGCGCTCGGCGTTTTCCTTGATCATGTCGAGCCAGCGAGACGTTTCCGAATCATTCTCATTGAGCCGCAGCATATCGACCGACATCATGATAGGCGACAAAATATTGTTTAGATCGTGAGCAATTCCGCCCGCAAGAGTCCCTATCGACTCCATGCGCTGGGCTCGGAAAAGATGCTCCTGCGTGCGCTTCTGTTCGGTAATGTCGGTGTTGATGATGAGATAGTAATCCGGAACCCCTTTTTCATTACGAACAAGTGTCCACCGGCTTTCAATGATGATCTTTTCTCCGGACTTTCGTTTCTGCCTGGTTTCCGATTTCCATTCGTCCGCATTCTCTAAGGCTGCTCGCGAATCTGTAAAGTGCGTTCCATCCTTTTCGCCTATTAGATCGCTGATATTACGCCCAAGAGCCGCCTCGGCGGCCCAACCGTAAACTCTCTCGGCCCCTTTATTCCAATAGAGGATGTCGTAATTCAGGTCACAAACCATGATCGCATCCTGTGCTTTGTCGAGGAGGGAAGCCTGTTGGCGGATTCGTTCTTCGCCGAGTTTACGCTCGGTTATCTCATACCTGATGGCGACATACTGGAAGGGCTTGCGATCTTCGTCCAGAAACGGAATTATTGTCGTGTCGACCCAGTAGAGCGAGCCGTCCTTTGCCCGATTTCGTATCTCACCGCGCCAGATATTTCCGTTTGCGATCGTTTTCCAAAGATCTCTAATAAAATCCTTGGAATGATAGGCCGAGTTGATGATCCTATGATCCTGGCCGAGGAGTTCCTCGCGAGAATACTTGGATATCTCACAGAATTTGTCATTAATGTACGAAATACGGCCCCGCTGGTCCGTGATCGCAACGATCGCCGCCTCATCTAAGGCGTGTCGTAAGTCTGTAAATTCCTTTAGAATACCCTTATCCATTAAATGCTCTGCGGTCGCAAGGTCGTACAATTATGCTTCTGCATCGTAGCCAGCTTTTCTGAGCTTGTATCTTAGTTGGTCTCGAGAAATGTCCAGGAGCTTTGCAGCCCGCGTTAGGTTGCCGTTAGTTCGTTCAAATGCCTGCCTAACCAGTTCAAATTCAACAGACTCCAGAGGTACTCCATCCATCGGGAGTGTGAACATGCCGCTGCCGCTAGAGTGCGCCGAAAAGGTTCCAAGCATATCGGCGGGTAAATGAGCCGCTGTTACGGTGTCGCCGTCTTCAAGGATCGACGCACGCTCTATAACGTTTCGGAGTTCTCTGACGTTTCCGCTCCATTTATAGTTCGTAAATATTTTCTCCACTTCTGGAGCAAGCCCGATCAGCAGCTTCCCGCGCCGCTTGAGGTTGGCACGGTCTATGTAATATTTTGCGAGGAGGAGAACGTCCTTGCCGCGGTCGCGGAGCGGCGGTATGTCGACTTGGATGACAGAAAGCCTGAAATAAAGATCGAGGCGGAAATTTCCCGCCTCACTTTCTTGTTTGAGATTGCGGTTTGAGGCTGCAATGATCCGGGCGTTTAGGCTGATGTCTTTCAAGCCTCCCACACGGCGGAAAGTTCCTTCTTCCAGCACGCGGAGTAGCTTTGCCTGCAAGGCCAATTCCATCTCGCCGATCTCATCGAGAAAGATAGTCCCGCCATTTGCCTGTTCAAAAAGCCCTTCTTTTTTTTGCTTGGCGTCGGTGAAAGCCCCTTTTTCGTAGCCAAAAAGTTCGGATTCGATCAGGTTTGCAGGTAGAGCGGCACAGTTGATCGCTAGATACGGAGCGTTTGACCGCTCTGACGCGTAATGGATGGCTCTGGCAAAAAGATCCTTTCCGGTGCCAGTTTCGCCGTTTAACAGTATCGAGCCGACGTCGGAAGCCGCGACCCGGCGAGCGAGATCGATGGCCTTTTTCATAGAGTCTGATTCACCAATGATCTCTTCGAAACTAAAGCCCCGCTTGCTGGCCGTCCGGACTCTGTTGACCTCGCGTCTTAGCTCACGGGTTTCCGCCGCATTTCTAAGCGTCACGCGCAGTTCCTCGATACGCACGGGCTTTCCGATAAAGTCGTGGGCGCCGCCGCGAAGAGCCGCTACGGTATTCGCGACATCAACATTGCCCGTGATCATGACGGCGATGGTCTCTGGGCTTGTCGTCTTTATTTCCTTAAGAACGTCGAGTCCCGACCCGTCAGGTAGATCAATGTCGAGCAGGACGATTACCGGTTCCGCGTCGGCAAACGCCTTCATAGCGGACGCAACACTATCCGCCTCGACAGTTTCATACTGCCAACTTTTCAGTGCCTCGCAGAGGGCCATCCGTACGAAACGGTCGTCGTCTACGATCAATACCTTTCCAGAAGAACTCATTGATACGCTATTTATCTTGATTACTAGTCAATTATAACTGCACTTGCGTTCCCAAAAGCAACGGCAACCGCGAAAATCTCCACATCATCATCGCCAACTAAGTCGCTCTGATCAAAAATACCTTTCAAATTAGACCGTTTCTAGTGGCACATCCATTGCCTACTGAGATAACTATGAAACTGCTCATCGCATACGATGGATCGCACTGTTCGGAATCGGCTCTGGACGATCTGGTCAGAAGCGGGTTGCCCTTGGAGGGCGAGGCTCTGGTAGTTACGGTCGCCGAAGTTTGGCTTCCGCCGCCCGAATCGGCCGAACAGCCGGATGATTTTATCGAGCAGGTGCTCAAAAAGCATCGCGAAAAGGGTAAACGCCTGCTGAACGAGGCTGAAATAATGGGCAAGCACGCCGCTGCCCGCGTGAAAAAGCTATTGCCGGGATGGGCCGTCTCGCATCTGGCAACGTATGGCTCGCCGAGTTGGGAGATCTTGGATGCGACCGAGAATCTTGATCCTGACTTGATCGTCGTCGGTTCGCACGGACAATCCGTGCTTGGCCGGCTTTTGCTCGGCAGTGTTTCACAAAAGGTTCTGACCGAAGCACGATCGTCGGTACGCATTGCCCGGGGCAAGGACGCGAGCACTGGGGAACCACTCAGGATCATTATCGGATTTGACGGATCCCGCGGTGCAAAGGCAGCTGTCGGGATCGTGAACGGCCGCCATTGGCCGACCGGAACCGAGGTGAGGCTTGTTGCCGCGACCGATTCCGTCGTGCCGACCGCGATCGGTCGCTTTATTCCTTCCGTCGCAGAATGGGCCGATGAGGAATCGAAAGAAGAGCACAAGTGGATCGAACACCTCCTGCAAAATTCGGTCGCCGCGTTTACCAACCCTTACCTTCAGGTCGCAACACAGGTTGTCGAAGGGAACCCAAACGAGGTCTTGGTCCGCGAGGCGGAAAACTGGCATGCGGATGCGATCTTCGTCGGAGCTAATTCGTTTGGAAGCCGTTTCGAACGATTCCTGCTCGGCAGCACTTCATCTGCGATTGCTGCACGAGCAGGCTGTTCGGTCGAAGTCGTTCGAATTCCCGCAGATTGATCGCTATTTCGCGGCGATCTCAGCTATCGCATCCTTCAGTTGTTTGATCGCAACGTTATTGGCATCGACGCTTTCCAACTTTGCTAGCGTCGCCGTCGCTTTTGCGGCGTCATTCTTTTTTGTGTATGCCACGGTAAGATTTTGGAGCGTCTGAATGTGATTCGGATCGATCGCTAAAGACTTGTTGAATTCCTGGATCGCACGGTCGTAGTTGGGCGTTGGCCGCAGGGCGAACAACAATCCGAGATCGGTCCTGACATCTGCATCTGCAGCCTTGATCGCAAGAGCCGCTGTGTACCACTTTTCAGCCTCATCAAACTTTTCCGCGTCAAAATTAGCATTGCCGAGCGTCACCATAAGCTCTCGATCTTTTGGTTTGAGCTTGTTAGCGATGTTTAGGTAAGTGATCGCATCGTCATAACGCCCGATCTGATAATAAACATCAGCAGCTTTCAGTTGGGCATCATAATCGCCTGGAGATGCTTTGGCTGCGTCGATCGACTCCTGAACTGCCGGCCCCATCTGACCGTTGGGGTTTTCCCCCATTTGGCCGATATCCGGGTGGCCGGCCGGTATGTTTGCATTTGAGGACATGGCGGTTGACGGAGCTCCGGGGCCGGTCTGTGCGGACGCGGGGGCCGTTTGATTGACGGCATTTGCGAACCAAAATCCAGTGAATAACCCGATCGCCAACCCAGCGATGCCGAATAAGATATTTTCTTTTTTCATGATTTTCTACGCGTATGAGTGCAACCCGGGAAGCAGATAGCTAACTCCGAGATAAGTGAAAATAACAAACAGGAATGCGACGATCGCGAAATATGCCGATCGGTTCCCTCGCCAGCCATAGGCGATGCGCGAGTGAAGGAAGCCGGCGTACGTAAGCCAGGCAACTAGAGCACCGACCTCTTTTGCGTCCCAGCCCCAATATCTTCCCCAAGACTCGTTTGCCCAGACTGCACCGGTCATCAGCAACAGGGCGAGGCCGGCAAATGTGATCCCGGCGAGCTTGTACATTAGCCCGTCGAGTGTATCGGAAGACGGCAGCATTGCACGGATCTTGTCTGTCTTAATACCGAAAAGTACGACAAAAAACGTTCCGGTAAATGCCGTGATCAACGCCGCAAGCTCGACCGGGTTCGCGTTCAAGCTGAGATGCAGTTGCGACGCATTCTCTGTGATCCAAGTGTTGGCGATGTCGTATAGCTGTTGCTGGCCGATCAGATTGATCTGTGCCTGCGGTATGTCCTGCTGCTGCAGCATCCAGGTCGCAAACTTCGGATACTGAGAAGGGCTGATCGCCGCGACGACGTTTTGTAAGTTTTTTAGCTGGTAAACGAGCATCGCAATGCCCGCACCCTGAACGAGCAGGGCGGCGTAAAGCAGGCGGTTTCCCCATTTTCGTGCTTTCTCGTCGGTTTTCGAGATATAGCCCCCGTGACCGGCGATCGAGGCGAGCAGCAGCATACCGGCTATGACGATCATCCATCCGACATACGGAATGTCTGCACGCAGTCCGAGGGCCATTCGATTGGTTCCAACGAAAGTTGAGGCTGTATAGGTGCCAAATGTTGCCGGGGCAAAAACGCTGAATTTGCTGATCGTCGCAAAAACCGCGAGGGCAAATAGACTGGTCCAAATGGCCATTTTCTCGACCTTGAGGCCATCCTTGAGCAGATAGAGCACGGCTACTGCGAAGCAAACGAGGGCGATACCGTAACTGAGCGACGCAATTCCGACATGTATCGGGCGCCAATAGGAGTCAAGAACGGGTGGAAGGTCAAGGATCTCGCTGCCGATGAACCTTGCAAGAACTAGGATTATTGCCGCCATCGGCAGTGAAAGTGCCGCAACTATACGAAATTGGTTTCGCCGCATGACGAGTAGCGTGGTTATGCCGGCTCCGAAAGCAAAGGCAAGGCTGAGATCGTACAGGTTTGCGAATGGAACATATCGAAACAGCCAAGGCATGTCACCCGCACCAAGTCCCTGCGAGTTGAAGATCGCGAGTTCGCGGTCGTACGCCGCGACCCAGCGCACCAGCCAGCTCGAGAGGTTGAAAAGAACACCGAGCGTTGCCGCCCACATTCCCAACTTTTCGGCGAACTTGAATGGAGCATAGATGTTGGTCAGATGGAAAACGGCAGCTATGAGGTATGACGCCAAAGCGAGCATCATCAATGCCCCATCGGAAATGAATCTATCTCCACCCATACTCAAACGCATAGCGACAACGATCAGCGAGCCCAACAATGCGATCGCTGCGGGAATATAGGTCATCAATGCTTCCACTGAAGTAGCTGTCAGCGGTTTATCTGCGACCATCAATGGCCGCTCCAGAACTTCCTGGCTCATATCTGCTTTGCCTCCAATTCATTTACAAAACGGTTAAATTTCTCGTCGAAAGCTCCGAGGCTTCGATTTGCGTTGCCGCCAAGAACAACCTTACTCGTATTGTCCTCGCCCGGTTCGATAGCCGCCCAAACTCGTTGATGAGAAAAGAAAAATACCGCGGTTAGGGTAAGGAACAGAAGAAGGAATCCAACATACACGACGGTCGCACCGGGGTCTCGCTGGACGGCCAGTACATGCTGATCCGCGACCTTCTCAAAATCCATTAGTTGAAATATATAGCCGGCGACAGGTTTGCTCGCGACAGGAATGTTTGTCATCTGAGCCCCGAAGGCATACGCGGCCTGAGGAGGGGTTCCAGGCTGTGTCACCTCTAGGACTGCCGCCGGATTTGGGTACGCGGAAGTATCCTCGTTCGGATCTTCTTCCCCGACGCGGAAATTGCCGCGAAACTCCTTAAACTGAATGTTTGTGCCGTCTGCGAGGGCGATCGAACCATCTCGCGCGATGGTAACGATCTGATCTTCCCCCGTTTGTGCGTTCTTGACGTTGACCGTTATATTCCTGGCTCGGCCGACGGGGATGAAGCTAGCCTGGAAAAAGCGATAGCCGCGGTAATCAAATGGCTTATTCATTTGAGCGAATGCCTGATGGGTGCCCGTTTCGTCGGTGATCGTGAAGGTGGTCATCCAGTCGATAGTATTCATCGCCGAGATCGATTCGTCCTTTTTAATGAGTCTTTGTTGAATATCGATACAGTGAACATCGAACGGAAGCCTTTTTGTGACCTCTTTCGCCTCGTCGAGTTGAACCACCGTCTCGAACATTAGATCCGACGTTTGTCCCGGAGCAAGCGGCAGTTGTCCGTTGGTACTAAACTGAGCCGTCATGAACCCGCCAGCGAAGATCGTCAGAAGGCCCACATGAACGGCATACGCACCAAAGCGATTCCACACGCCAGACTGCCCGAAAACGAATATCTTGCCGCTTTTCTCAGTGATCGCGGTTTTCTTCCATCCGATGCGTTTCATCAGCAAGGCTGTTTTTTCTGACGCCTCCGCCGGAGAGCTTTGTACGGTAACTTCTGCCGAGTGTTTTTGGTCCCGCAGCCATCTGACAGGAACGGTGAGGTTGGGTTTAGATACAAAGAGCCATGTTCGCGGAAACCGGTCGATCGAGGCGAGGACGATGTTGAGCGACACCAGGCAAAGTAGCGCGTTGAAGTACCACGAGTGATAGATGTCGAAGAGCCCTAGTTTGCCATAGACTAGCCGCTGAGCTGGCGTCAGCTCGGCGAAATATCTGGCGAACCCTTCGACATTTTGCTGCATGACGAGCATGCCGATAAGACAGGCAAGGGCTAGCAGGACAAGAAGTGTAACGCCCAGCCGTACGGAACATAACAGGCTCAGAAATCTCGAGAACAGTGATTCCCGCGCGCTTGGCCTAACGTTGTTTCGCGTGACGGCTTCAACTACCGTCTGTTCAAGTGTCGACATAATTCACGAATCCCTGCATTGGTATTGGCAAGCCTTATGCCCGAAGCCTCACCACGCAAAGTACTGTGTTTTTCCGTGCAATAAGGTATTCTGCGAATATTTGGGGACTTAAGAGGGCAGAGGGAATCGCGAGTTCTCGCCATATCGGCGTGTAATATTTCGCAAAATCCCTTAACAGGCTTGATGTGTGATTCACATCACATCATTCATCTACAAAACAAAATAAGCTCTAAAACGGAAAAGTCTGTAAAAATGAGCCCATTCACTAGAACAAATTATGTTCGCGTTGCGGTCGGGGCCATTGTTGCGAGTTTTTTCGTTGCGGTCTTACTTAGTCGAATGCCAGCATCCGTCGATGCTTCGTTTTCCGCAGAGCCACAGCCAACACCGAAGAGAGCACGGAAGTACTCAGAATTCCCGCACGACACGAAAGCACACAAGCTGGATTGTTCGAGTTGTCACAAGTTTCCATCGGACAATTGGAAGAAAGCTCGAGCCGCAGATGCAGCGTTTGAAGACGTGACGGAATACCCGAAACATGATTCGTGCGTGCGGTGCCATATGCAGCAGTTTTTTAAGGGCTCCCAGCCTCAGATCTGCTCGATCTGTCATGTCAACGCGACGCCGCGCAACGGTGTTCGCCATCCATTCCCTAATCCGAGAGAGACTTTTGATACATCTGCCAAGGGGAAAATCGCTGAATCGGATTTTGTTGTCAGTTTTCCGCACGATAAACACATAGAGATCGTGGCAGGTAATGGTACGCGATCGATGTCTTTCATCAATGCAAGGTTTGAGGAAACTCGGCGGCGGAACGAAGCAAGTTGCTCGGTATGTCACCAGACCCAGATGCCGCAGGGCACGTCTGAGGATGAATTTGTTACGCCGCCTCCGGCAAAGATCGGCGATGCGTTCTGGCTCAAAAAGGGCACCTTCAAGTCCGGCCCTAATGGCCACACCACCTGTTTTGCCTGCCATTCGGCGGAGACGGGAATGTTGCCGGCCCCGCAGACCTGTGCCGCTTGTCATCAGTTGAAACCGCCGCCAATAGCTGTGGATTTTGACGCGAAGTTAGCCGCTCCGATGAAGATCGAGAACAAGCGAATGATGGACGCTTGGAAGCGGCGGGATTCGTCGGGGACATTCAGACACGAGTTCTTTGGACACGTCGAGCTGAGCTGCTCGACGTGTCATAACGTCTCTACAATGAAAACGGCTGATCCGAAAACGACCCGAGTGCCAATAGCATCATGTGCAACCTGCCACGCAACACCGACCACGGACGACGGCGGTGCGCTGAACTACGAAGTCGATAAGAGAAAGGCTGAGCCGGCTTTTCAGTGCGTAAAGTGTCACATAACGCTCGGAAAGCTGCCGATACCGGAATCGCATGTAAAGGCAATTGTCGCGGCTAGTGGAAAATAGTCATGGAACGAAGCAGGAACATATCAGGGCCAAGTATCAAGCGTCTCGAAATAGCCGTCGTTCTGCTATTTTGCTTGCTCGCAGGGTATGCGTTTTCGTTCTCCACCTTTTCGACGTCTGCGGAAACGGCACCGGAAATTACGGAAACGGCACCGGAGATTATTGAGCCTGCGCAGTCGTACACAAAATTTCAGCACTCTGAACCACAGCATGCACGAATGCCCTGTCTCGTATGTCACAAGCGTCAGGAAGGATTAACAAAACCTAAGTTTCCGGGCCACTTGCCGTGTGCGGGCTGTCATGTACAGCAGTTTGCGGACAACAAGAATCCGATCTGCACGATCTGTCATACGCCTACTGACGTTAAGCCTTTTCCGGCGCTTCGTAGCTTTAACATTAAATTCGACCACGGCAAACACCTCAAACAGACGAGCTGTGCTACATGTCATAAACCGTCGAGACGGGGCGCGGCATTATCGGTTCCGTCGGGAGCCTCAGCCCATCAGACCTGTTTCCAATGTCATGGCCCGCGGACAGAGGTCGGCGGCAGGAATATTGGTTCCTGCAGCACGTGTCACCAGCCCGGGCGGCCCATTCGTGGTTCGGATTGGTCGCGGGCGTATGCGATCAATTTCAGCCATCAGGAACACGCGAGAAGAGGGAATCTGAACTGTGCTGCATGCCACACGGTACTGGCCGGATCGGCCCGCGGACGCCAGGTAACATCCCCGCTTCCATCGATGCATTTCGCCCCGGCGGGCAAGCAAAGCTGCCTTTCGTGCCACAACGACCGGCGAGCGTTCGGGATAAAAGATCCGGCGAGCTGCAAGCGTTGTCATGAAGGTAGGACCTTTAAGTTTTGATGAAGTGTGGAAAAATCCACGGTGGATGTGAAGTTGAGCCGCGTTGGGACAGGTATTTTCCATCGTTGAGAAATGAAGTGCCGTACAAGCGGGCACTCCGAGCGGTGGAAGCTTGGCACAATGGTTGCGACAAGCAACAGCGGGAGCCGCAAAGGGTTCTCGAAGTTTATCGAGGAGTCGAACATGAAAGCCAACCGCACAAAACTGATCGCAATTATATTTTTCTCAGTACCATTTTTTCTGTTGACAGTGTTCAACGTAACACCGGCGAAGGTAGGAGCCGCAGTTGATGAACCAGCCGCAACTTACAAAGCAAAATGTGCTGTTTGTCACTCGCCAACCGCCAGCAAATTCTACGACGCGGCAAAGCCGGATGAGCACCATGTAGAGGTGATAATGAAGGGTAAGAAAGGTGAGAAGCCGCCCTTTATGCCCGGATTTGAGTCAAAGGGCATGACAGAGGGTGAAGCCAAGGGATTGGCTGCCTATATGCGAGGGTTAAAGACGCCTTAGTGACGAACTGATCTTCTATCTGTCATTTGTGCCCGGGCCGTTTGAACAAAAATTCGTATTCGCTGAATCGGGTTTGTTCGGACGGCTTTGGCACATTTTGGAATTGATGGTCCTAAAGAGTTTGAGGTAAAACCAGATGAACGAAGAACCTGAAGTTCAGGATGTGTCGACTCGCGGTAAGAAATCTCCGAGTCTGATGCGAAATTACATTAGCTTTGTCGGATTTGCATTGGTATCTGCAAGTTTGACGAGCTTTCTTTTGTTGCTGATGATCGAGTTTTCGAGCGGCAGTGATAATCCGTATACAGACCTGATCACCTTCATTCTGGTTCCGAGTGTCCTGTTATTCGGATTATTCGTCGTGTTGGTCGGGGCTTTATACGAACGCCGCCGCCGGCGGACGATGTCCGTCGACGAGATCGCCGCGTATCCGATCCTGGACCTCAACGACCCGCGCAGGCGCCGTTCACTTATCGTCTTTATGTGCCTTTCGTTCATGTTCCTCTTCATGACAGCGTATGGCAGCTACCGGGCGTTTGAATACACTGAGTCGGTTACGTTCTGCGGCCAGGCTTGTCATGATGTGATGAAGCCCGAATTCGTCGCCTATAACGCTTCGCCGCATGCGAAGATCCGCTGTGTGGAATGTCACGTCGGGGGAGGAGCCGATGCGTACGTCCGGGCGAAAATGGGCGGTATGCGGCAGTTGTACGGCGTAGTGACCGGCCACTATAACCGACCGATCAAAACGCCTGTACACAACATGCGCGAGGCGACCGAGACCTGCCAGAAATGCCACTGGTCGGAGAAGTTTCATGGTGACCAGATCAAGGTTTTCAATCATTACGGTTACGACGAGAAGAACTCTTTGGACCAAACCAGAATGCTGATCAAGGTCGGCGGCGGCAATCCGAACGCGGGACCGGTCGGCGGGATCCATTGGCACATGAACGTGTCGAATGAAGTCACCTTTATCTCGGCCGACGACAGGCGGGAGACGATACCGTGGGTTCGAACGAAAGACGCGTCCGGCAATGTCGTGGAATACACTGCGCGTGGGGCATCATTTACCGAGCAGCAGATCGAAACCGCGTCGAAACGCAAAATGGACTGCATCGACTGTCACAATCGCCCGGCGCACATCTATCTTTCACCAAATCAGGCAGTTGACCGCTCGCTTGAGGCGGGAAGGCTGGATATTTCTCTCCCCTTTATCAAGGCGAAGGCGGTCGAGACATTGGCGAAGCCATATCTGACCAATGATGAAGCGGTTGCGACAATAGCACGAGATATCGATGAGTTCTATCGTTCCAGCCATCCCGGTATTTACTCTTCGCACGGCCCGGCCGTGTTAGGTGCTATCAAGGAAATACAACAGATCTATCAAACATATTTCTTCCCCGAGATGAAGACGGACTGGAAAGCATCACCTAACAACATCGGCCATCTCAATGCTCAGGGCTGCTTCCGTTGTCACGACGGCCAGCATTTTAGCAAGGAAGGAAAGGTCATAAGGAATGACTGCAATCTTTGCCATACGACGATCGACCGAACGTTTGGCGGGAAGACCGTACCGGCAACGGACGGCGTATTCCAACACCCCGTTAATCTCGGCGACAAAAACACCTGGCAATGTGCCGCCTGCCACAAAGGCGATCAGACCTTCAAGCATCCCATCAACCTGGGTGACATTTCTCAGTTTCAATGCGCTGAATGCCACAAATCCACTACCAACTTCAAAAGCTTCTAGGGCTTAGACCAAACAGAAAAAAGCCGATGATCGACAAGATCATCGGCTTAATAATAGAAGGGCGTCGTTAGCCCATTTTCTTAGCGATCCGCTGCCCCTCCGCCAAAATAAAATCTCAGCGAGGTGTAAGGCATATGTGCCCGGTAGTTCTGATTGGTCGGGTACGTCGCGTTAGCGGGAATTACATTGGTATTGGATAGTTCGTTGTAAGGAAAATACCCAAACTGTAGCTTCTCATCATAGCGGTTGTACTGGTAACCGAGATTCCAGTCGAGGTTCCTGGTCAACTTAAAGGCTAGTCTGAATTCGGGCGTGTGAGACTTGAATGGATACGAACTAAGGAATCGCTCCATCAGTGTCGCGGCTCGGCTCCCCTGACCCTTATCGTTGTTGTAACGATAACTGGCATAGAAAGAGACCCGGTTAGTAGGCTGACCCGAAAGATCCACAAAGAAATAGTTGTCCTTCATGTAAAACTCGCTGAATCCTCGAAGGAAACCCAGGTTGCCAGTTGGATTCGGCGGTTGAGCCGCATTGAGTGACAATGGAACAACCGTATCAGTCTTGCTTGATAGGTAGCTATACGTATACCCGGTGCTGATAGTCCACCGCGGATCAGGAACATAATCGACGTACGTCGACAAAAGCCTGCTTTTGACGTCCGCAATTATGTCGAAAGCTGGAAGCGTAATCGCCCCGGATGAGTTTGTGTAATTGGCGGTGCGCGACGGATTCTCATTGTTTCTGATACTGCCCGACATGTGAAAAGTGAATTTTCCGTAGTTCAGGTTGCTTTTGACGTTGACATTCGTATAGTCGTGATTTGCGAGCCGTACAAAGGCGTTATCTGCCGAACCAGTTTCGGCTTTCGCATAGATCGTCCAGTTGGAGGTCGGCTTGATCTTCGCTCCAAAGAGAAATATGTTTGCCGAGTTCTCTTCCTCATCAACCTCAAACGTTGGAGCTGCCACCGGCCTGTTCAGCAGGTCTTTAACCGGCTGATTTCGCAGGCCAATTACTACTGCCCGGTGGGTATACCGGTAACCAAGCGAGAAGCTAAATTGTTTGCTCACCTGAAAATCCCCTTCAACGGTATTTGTGAACCGCTTTAGGTTATGTTGACGCCAGTAGAGCGTGCGCGTATCCAAGTTAGGGGGCGGCTGAGGGAGTCCGCCCGTGTAGGGCAGGCCCGTTGACTGGACACGGGCCGTTACGCTTTCGTAATAGTTCGAATCGCCAAAACTGGTGAACTGATCAAAGGTGAAGGTGTTGGAGAACCGGATCTTTTCGGTCGCCGCATACGTCAAACCTAGGTCGCCACGCGACTGCGGTCGTTTTGATCTCCCCGATATGTCAAAGAAGTTGTTGTCAACAAAAAGGGCCGGAGAGGTGACACCTGACGGAAGGCGGATCTGTCCGTCATAATTCAGGTTCTCTAAGATGCTAAATTTGTTATTCGTCTGAGAATAAATAAACCTGCCGGTTAAGTCGAGTCTCTCGGCAAACGTGCGGTTCATTGTGAAGATGCCATATTCGGTGTCGCCGCTACTTGGGTTTCGCCTTTCAAGCCGATTGATGAAGTTGATATCGGTGGGGGAAATGCATATCCCGAAAAAACAGCTTCCGGCAACACCGACTTGTCGAGAATTGATAACGAACTTTCCAAAGTCATCGAAACGACGGAGACCGCCCGTGAAGGTCAGTTTGAAGCCTGCGAGTTTAGTATCAAATCCGGCTCGGAGATCGCCGGCGTCCGACTTAAGGCTTTCCACCATCGGAAAAACATCGCGGGTTCGCGTTGAGGAACCGCGGTCTCCGTTCGTTTTGTTGAAAGACATGCCGAAACGAAGGCGAAACTCTTCTCTTTCTGGAAATAGGGTCACATCGAAATCGCCCAATGTGCGGTCTGTGTCGGACGGATGATATCCGAGAGCTAAATTGCTAACTCGGTTGATCAGCTTGATCTGGCGAACGGTAGCGTCAAACCTATACGCTCCCGTCTTGTCCATCCCTACGCGGATAAAGCCTGAGGGGTCAGCACCCCACCCCGAAGTCTTGATCTGAAGGGTATCAAACAATTTACCCTTCCCATCCACAGGACTGATCGTAAAGCTGGAGTCCCAGATCCGAAACCCGGGGCGATAATTTAGATCGCTCCTGAATTTTTCGTCGCTGCCATCAAAAGCTAATCCGCGAACACCGAACTCGATCGAAGACGCCACGGTGTATCCGCCAAAGTTGCCAGCCTGATCTGCAGGTGTCGGAGTTGCAGTCTGAGCACGAAGATCGGTAGTGATCAATGTCAGTCCGATAACCACAAACGTGATAAACAAGATATTCTTTCTCATGACAACCCTTTTTGTTTTCCTAGTAATTTCGTTAGTCATAGATCCTCCTTATTCATCACCTAAAGAACACACTGCTGGAATTTGAGCCGTGGATCATTGAATGACACGCGGTGCAGTTTCTTTGCAATAGCGTTTTCTGATCGTGTGGACCGCCGGTCGGGCCGTCGGAGAGTTGTTCGGTTATACCAGTGTGGCATTCGATGCAAAGCTGGCGAACCTGCGGGCGTTTAAGCAGCCGGGGATTTGCGGAGCCGTGCGGTGTATGACATGCAGAGCATCCTTCGACCTTCATCGGAGCATGTTCAAAAACGAAGGGCCCTTGTTTATCTGCGTGGCATTTGACGCACGAGGCATCAGCCCCGATGCCGAGCTTTGCCTGCTTGGATTCAAATCCACCGTGAGCATTATGGCAGTCGCTACATTTCATAGCACCTTCCATGACCTTGTGTTTGAACGGCTTATTGAAATGTGACTTTACTTCGGTGTGGCACGCAATACAGAGCTGTTGTTCATTTGACTTGAGCATTGCAGGAGGAGGGTCGCCCTTGAACGACTTGCCAAAAAGCGTCGCGGAACCTACAGCTGAGGTTTCCGGGGGCATTCCGTGGGCTGAATGGCAATCAGTACAACCAACATTATTTCGCCAGTGTTCACCGCGACGGAAATTGTTGTGTCCTTCATTGCCTGAGTGGCAGGCAAGACAGGTGTCCGAGATCTGCTTCGAGCTCTTATTCTTGAACGAAATGATCTTGGTTAGATCCGTTGCGTCTTCGATGTGAGCCTTGCCCGGGCCATGGCAGGATTCGCAGCCCTGTTTTTTATCTTTCCAACTGGCGACATCCTTTAGCTTTGCGTGTTTAGTGCTCTTGAATTTTTTGAATTGATCTTCGTGACACGCGGCACACGTGTCGCTGCCGACGTAGTCATCGGCGCTGGCTTTTGCGATCAACTCGGGCACGGGGGCCGGATCATCCTCCACCGGGTCGCCCAATGCAGTAGAAAATGTAGACGACATAACCCACGCAAAGGCCAATAGGCTGAACGCGGTGAGCATCGCCACCTTAACAAATTTATTTGAAGCCATGATAAACGCCTCCGTATTTCTCGGATGATTTTGGTATTGCGCCTTGAGGTTATCCGAACACCAATTTTCGTAATGTGAGCATTGTCACAAATCGAAGAAAAAGAAGAATTTGATGAGAAGGAACCAACTAATCGCCACCTATGGCAGCCTTTAACCTTTGCCGGTCATGAATGACCAGATCAGACCCCTTTAGTGTGACAAGGTTTGATTCGCGGAATTGTTTTAAGGCTCGCGTGACGGTCTCTCGTGAGGCTCCGATCATCTCCGCGATCTCTTCGTGGGTGAAATGATTTTTGATCCTGATCCTGCCACTGGCGCCATTACCGTTACCAGTCCAGGCGAGAAACAGTTTCCCAAGTTTGTCTGCTGCTGTATCAGATAGGCCAAGTGAACATATTTGACGAAATGCCTTCTGATAGCTGCGCCCGAGTTGCCTGGCGGCGTTCAGGCAGGCTTCCGGGTTTGTTTTTAGGAAGTGGAGTAACTCTGACGTCTCGATGTAATTGACCTGACATGCCTCAAGCACCTCGGCCGTCGCCTCATATTCTGTGGAACTCAGTGCAGAACTCAACCCCAAAATGTCGCCGGGCTCAGCTATGCCGAGGATCATCACACGGCCGGACTGAGAACAGGTCGACAGTTTTACGCGGCCTTTACACAGCATGAAAACGCCTTTCGTCGGCTGGCCCTCGATAAAGAGTTTGGATCCCTTCGGACACGCTTTAGTGACCTTGATCCGTTCGAGACGCTGCAACTCCGCCTCAGGCAGTTGGCAGAACGATCTATCGTTCTGCAGATCGCAGGTATGGCATTTGTGCTGAATATCTTGAACGTTCTTCATAGTAGTATTAGGGACAGTGCTGACATCAGGAAGCCCGATAATCGTCGTTGTGGACTCTTCATTCATTGCGTCGCCGCTAACTCAAAGCGAAGGATCGTCGTGCTGCCGTTCGCTTCGGTAATGTCGAGGCCATCTTCTTCGCCAGAACGGCTTAGAATTATCCTCAGTTGTTGAGGCTCGATTACCATGTGTTCCATCTCGCCGACGATGATCTGAATAGAAAAACGCTCTTTCGATGTGTCAAGATCGACACCCAGAAGGGCCCCGCCGTTTTGGAGCCAGTAATCGGCAACGTTGTCTCCATTTCGCTCGAACACTCCGAGCCGTGTCGGTCTGCCGACATTTTGTTCAGTGAAGAACTTTAAGAACTTTGACCATTCGGTTTTAGCTTCTGGAGCATTCATATTCATTGCCTCCTGACTTGTTTGCGATAACGCTGGATAGTTTCTCCTCGAACAACTTCGCCGAAACCGTTAAAAAATCGTAGGCCGTGACCAGCCCGACCAAGCGTGCATCCTTTACCACGGGAAGGCATCCGATATTTCGCTCGCGCATAAGATCGAGAGCTTCAAGGGTCGGTGTGTCTGGTGCGATCGTGACAAGATCGGTTTTCATGATGTCGCGTATGATTATCGGCTTGCCCGAGGCTAACTTTCCGGATGCCAGGAGCTCGATCAGATCACGGTGTGAGACGATCCCGATAAGGTGTCCGCCGTCATCTTCGACGGGCACATGACGAACGTGTCGCCAGTGCATGAGGCTTGCCGCCAGATCCAAAATATCCTCGGGGCGAACGGTGAAGAGATCTATCGCCATGAACTGCTCAACGGTCTTGTAATTATCGATCCAGTCCGACTGTGCAGGTATTTCCGCAAGGGGCCACTCATGCATCGGCTCTCCACTCTCCTGATGTTTCTTCATTGCAGCGGTCAGGGACCGCATTCGTACATTGGGCTTTGCCCTCTTGTCCATCGCTGACAGCGAATCGATCATCCATCGGGAACCAGTCTTTTCCTGGCTAACCCGGGTGCGGATGATCTCAAGCAGCCGTTCCGTGTCGCTTTCGTCGATCCCCGCTTTGCGAAGTCCTTCATGCGCCCGAGGCAGGAACTCATCGACGATCAGCGTGCCTATCCTACGACTCTTGCCATCGAGCCCGCGGATCTGTCCGCCGAGACCATATCGTGCAGCGTTAAAGAAGTTATTTTTGGCATCATCGAACGAGATCAGTTTTGAAACATCGCCAAATTCATAGGGAAGGGAATTCATTAGTCCGAGGAAAAATGCCGCGTTCGCCATCTCGTCGGCGACGGACGGCCCCGCAGGCAGATATCTTGCTTCGATCCGAATGCCCGGCTTACCATTGACGATCCCGTAGCACGGACGGTTCCAACGCCATATCGTGCCGTTGTGCAGACGCCAGGCCGATAATTTTGGAACGCCGCCTGCAGCGAGAACGTCGAGCGAGTTTTCCTCGACTGCCTGCGTCAAAAGGATGCGGAACCGAACTGCGTCTTCGCGAAGCACCTCAATGATCGAGTCATCAACCCATCGATCACCAAAATTGACTCTTGGTGTCTGGTTCCGCTCTTTGTGAACAGTCGATCTCGTATCAGTCGCATGCTGAAACAAGGCCAGCCGCGTTTCGCACCAAAGCCTGTGATTAAGTAGAAGGGGTGAGTTGACCGCTGATGCCAAGACAGGTGCCGCGATCGCCTGTGCCCAGTTGTAGTGCTGGACAAAATCGCGTGCCCCGGTCTGCAAATGTATTTGAAAACTGGTATTACAGAATTCGATGAATGTATCCTGCAGCGTCAAATGCAGTTCATCGAGGCCCTTTATCTGAATTACACGGTTTTCGCCATGGAGCTTCGTTACAACCCGATCGATCTCGTGATATCGCGGATTCGGTGTCAGGTTGTCGTGGGTCAGGTCTGACGGCTGAATGGTTGGAAGAATCCCGGCAAGAACGACACCAGAATTGAATTTCGAAGCGGCTTTTCGCACGATGTCGATGACTTCGTTGAGTTCCTGCTCCATTAAGGAAAGACAATTTCCTGAGAACTCACGCGGGGTGAGGTTTGCTTCGAGATTAAATTTCCCGATCTCGGTGGTCAGACGCCCGTCGCGAGCTTCTTCCATCAGCTCCGTTACAATTGGCGAAGGACGCATCGCCGAGTCAACCAGGAACATTTCCTGCTCTGCCCCTATCCGATGCACGTCTTCTTCAAACATCCCAGAACTGAGCATGTTTTCGAGTGCGTGAAGGTCATTCAGTACGCCGAGCGTAAAGAGGCGCATCTGCGTGTCATCGTATTCACTTGTGACCTTTTTATCGCCCATTCGGTTCTCCTTTCCATTTGAATGGGCCGCTCGTATCGTGTTTTCTGCGACCGACGGTCAGCTGGTTTCCATCCCACCTGCGGCGGCGAAATCCGAGCAGATGGAATACCTGTAGGGGGAAAAGGCGGGCAACGGCGGTGTTTACGATGAGGGTCGAGGGATCGCCCGGCACGCGACTTACGCCCGGCAGAATGTGGATCATTTTCTGAATACCGGCCCGCCGAAGCACTCCTGAGAGCCAAAGCCAGAACGGCGATATCTCACGGCCGATAAAGAATCCATCCTCGCCAAGCTTTTGATACAACGGCATGAGGATCACGCCGGATTCAATTGCCGTGACCGGCCCGGAATGGTCTTTACCGAGGACGTCACCCCGATGTATAGGGTCAAAATTGTTGAAGCCGGGATTCATTTCGAATGAATCTTCCGCTGTTATCGCGTGACGATGTCTAACCTCGAGGATCCGCGAATCATACCTGCTTGTCGCCAGTTGATCCTTTGAAAGTTGAAGCCTCGGGGCATCGTCGGCCGCCAGGATCCCAGCGTTTGTCATTGCCAACCAGGCCATCGCCTGATGATTCTCGATCGTTTTCTCGGAATAGTGCTGACCGCCCTCAAATCCGAGCGTCACGGCTCCGGCGTTATTCAGATACTCGAGCATTGTGCCTTCGAGTTGTTCCTCTATGCCGAGAAGGATCGTTACCGGAAATTTCTGAGCGAATTCGCGATTGCGAAGCGTATCCCCTACGGTCGCAAAATGCAGTCCGTCCGCGGAGGTCGAGTGAAGGTCGAGGACGAAGACTTCGTCCATAGCGGTTACCAATATTGCATCTATCTGCTCCAGCAGTTCCGCCAAGTCGAGATCTTCCGAGGCTCGGTCACGAGAAACGCCGGAAATCGCTTCTGCAGTCCACCGGCGGTTGAGGTCGGTGTCGATGAAACGGACACCTTGTGCGAGGGCCCGAGTATTTCCAGCAAGAAAATAGATGCGGCCTTTTAGCAGACTCTCAACCTCGGCGACCGCCGGGGCGAGACGCTCAAGCGCGGCCACGCCAGCGGCTTCATTCCCGTGAAGTCCGCCAACGACTATCAAGGTCGGCCCGGCCGTATTACCGGCGAATGCTGCGATCAAATGGTCGCCGTCACAGCGAACCTCGCGGTCATGTAAAGTTGCTCTGCTTTTCGCGGCTATCATCACCCTCAAATAGGCAATCGCCGTTCCGCAGGAATTGTAGAGAAATAAAGGACTTAGGGGCCGTAGAGCGTAGAATGGATGTCGAAATTCTTTGGGCACCGCGGAAAAATCCGCGCCGCTTAAAAAGGTTCTGACACTTGAGTTGAACTACTAAGCGAGTTCCGTGCACTCAGTTCTTTAGCCGACGGTTTATTCGTCGGTTGAATCTACTGCGACAGCACTTTCCTCAGGGGTTGTGGGATACATCCTTTCGCACATTCGAACTACAAAGAACTGGTCAAAGAAAACGATCGCCGCGATCACCACGATCATTATCACCGCGAAGAAGGGGCCGAAGGATATGCCGCCCGCGGTCAGGCCGTGGGTCGTTTGAAACGACGCAAAACTTCGATCGAGCCAGAAGAATTTCGCCGCGATGAAGAAGCCAATGTAGACAAAAGTTACCCACATGGCCCACGACCGGCGGGTCGTCCAAAGAACAGCGTTGCCGATCAACAAAAGAGCGATCGAGCTGATCCAGAGAAAGGGCCACGAGACTGTGGAATGATATTCAAAACCGGCCGCTGCGGCTCGCGGATCGCCGATGCTTTGCAACCAGCTGAGCGAGTAGATCGTGAAAAAAGCCATTACGGCGAGCGATAAGGCTAGAGCGGCGAGATATATCTTGTTCCACATAACGCCAATTTGTAGCACGCCCCCATTCTGTATTCAAGCTTAAGGTCTCGAAAAGCGCGTCGCTATTCCGGTCGAACCGTCACGTAACTCGTCTGTCCGCGTCGGTTTACAAGCAGCAAGATGGGCCGGTCGCTGGTACCTTCGAGTGCGGCGCGGACATCGGCGATAGCATTCACTGGCTTTCGGTTGATCTCAATGATCACGTCGCCGCGGGCGATGCCGGCTTCAGCCGCAGGTCCGCCTTCATCGACTTCTGTCACGACCATGCCCTCCGCGTCCGAGCCCAGCCCGAGCTGACGAGCACTTTGAGGTGTTACAGGTTCAAGGCCGAGCCCCAGTTTGCCTGATTCTTTTTGCGGCCCGGGAGCGTTCTCATTTCCAGGTTCAGTTCCGGGCGCGTCGGAGTCTAGTTTGAATTCATCGAGCGTCGCAGTCAGATCGACCTGCTTTCCTTCTCGCATTACCGAGATCTTAATTTCAGTTCCCGGAGTCGAACTTGCAACTTTATTTCGCAGGACATTGCTGTCGTCGATCTTTTCGCCGTTGATGGCGACGATCAGGTCGTTGCGTTTCAAGCCTGCTTTTTCGGCTGCGCTTCCGGCCCGAACGTTGCTGACGATAACGCCGCTCCGCTGTTCCATGTCGAGCGATTTGGCGAGCTCGTCGGTGACATTCTGGATATTGATGCCCAGCATTCCGCGTCGGACCTTTCCGTCTTTGATCAGCTGCTCCATCACGGATTTGGCCATGTTCGACGGTATCGAGAATGCGATGCCGATATTGCCGCCTCCGCCGCCGCCCGAAAGTATCTGCGAGTTGACGCCGATCAATTCGCCCGCGAGGTTTACCAGAGCACCGCCCGAGTTTCCCCTATTGATAGGCGCGTCGGTCTGGAGAAAGTCTTCGAAACTGCCGTCACTCAACCCGGTCCTACGACCCTTGGCTGAAATTATGCCGGCGGTGACCGTCTGTCCGATCCCAAGCGGATTTCCTATGGCCAGAACTATATCTCCGACGCGCACCGCGTCGGAGTTGCCGAGGGTCAGGAAAGGAAGGTTAGTTGCTTCGATCTTCAGAACGGCCAGATCGCTTGGCTGATCGGTGCCGACGATCTTTGCGTCGTAGGACTTGTTGTCGCTCATTAGCACCTTAATTTTTTCAGCCCCGTCGACGACATGGTGATTGGTGAGGATCGAACCGTCAGCCGAAACAATTACACCCGACCCGACACCTCGTTCGATCTGTGGACGTCGTTCCTGTTGCGGCATCTGAAACTGGCGGAAAAAGTCATCAGCAGGGCCCTGCGAAGTTGCACGCGACCGCTGCTTTTGTTCGGCTTCGATCCGAACAACAGCGGGCGAGGTGCGTTCGACAACATCGGCATACGAGGTTCGAACACCATCTACGACGAGCGGGGCTGAAGGAGCCTGCGGTTGATTGGTCGCGGGCGTCTCGGTCCCGTTGAGAAGACCCGTATTGCATCCGGCCGTGAGGGTCGAAATGCCGAGAGCGAATATGATGACAATTTTTTTAATACCCATGAAACTAATGACTCCAGACTATCCTTCAATTTTACGGTTTTTGACCAGGAATTGTCAGCCGTAAATATAGAGTCTTCTACGATGGAACGGTAACCAATGTTCAAGTAATACTAAATTTCCCCTTGCGGCCGAATCCGATAGCTGCGTCCCAAAGTCAGAACCGCCTGCGTAAGCGGGCGGCATGAATGCTCGAATCGAAAGCGCGTCCGAAAATTTAGGTGCGTCCCAAAAGGCAGAACCGCCTGCGTCAGCGGGCCGCAAAAGTGCGCGGATCGAAAGCGCGTCCCAAAATTTAGGTGCGTCCCAAAAGGCAGAACCGCCTGCGTAAGCGGGCGGCAAAAGTGCGCGGATCGAACTGCGTCCGGAATATGATCCCCGCCAGGGAGGGCCGCGCGAGAAGTTCGGAATAGAATGCGTCCCAAGACTGTTGCGACCGCCCTCACCTGAAATTGAGGGGCCGAGCCTGATCGTAGCGTCCAAAGATCGCTTTGGGGATTCTCAAAGACAGACGAAAGAAGTTCAAAATGAGATTCCCCGACCCGACGCAACCGGCTCGACATCCGAACCTCATTCCGCTCTATCGCGGCACCGCATCGAGCACGCAACCGAACAGCCGACTGAAAAAACACATCAAATGCTGCTGCGAGTCCCCTCAATATTGTCGACACGAATCCCATATCTAGAAAAGTGTCTCATAAAAGAAACAAAAAGTCAAGCGCAAAATGTCGAATTTTCATTTTTCTAAGAAAAAACCGCCGAAAGTCGATCTTCCGGCGGTTATGTCTTATACGGTTTGCTGAGCCCTAAGGAACATCAACGTTCATCTCTCTGCCTGAAAAGCTGAATGTCGGGCGTTTGCGGCCTTTCATAAACTTTGCGGCGGTCTGCGAGAGGGCGGTGATGATCATCGGAAGAGCGATCGATGGGTCGCATGGAACATAAGCCGTCGTAGCTCCTTTCGCAAGCTTGCCAAAAACCGAAGTGTGGCTACCGCCGTAGGATGGCGTTCTTATATCGAGCGGACAACTGTCAGTTGCGATCGAGATCGCGTACTTGTGTCCACGCGGCGTCGTTCGGGTGATGTATGACGAAAGCTCGGTCATGTTGACGACCGCCTGACTGTCCATATTGCCGAGGCTGATAACGCCCGAGTGGCGTGTGCGCTGGGCGATGGTGTTCAGTTCCATCGTATCCTGCGTCGTATCGAACATGATCTGTATCTTCTTCTCGAATTTTGCACGGGCGATGCCGACCGCAAGTTCCGAACCCGGTAGATCCGGACAAAAAACCGGGATGCGTGCCTTGAACGCCGAGGTCAAAATGCCGTCTTCGTGAGCGATCTCAGAAAGTTCGCGGCCCAGAAGATGTAAGAATTCGCGGATCGAATACGAACGAGTAAGTTCGAGCTGGTTGATCACGCTGCCGATCCACTCGTCGGCCTCCTGATACTCTTCGCGGTTAGCGATGACATCGCCGACGCGATAAATTTCGGACGATTCCAACTCCTCGTCGCTCATACTCGGGTGTGCCTGATAATGATTGCGACCGAGTATTTCGTGAATATCGTGGTAAAGAACGCTTCCGGACATCACGATAACGTCGACAAAGCGATTCTTGATAACATACGCGATCAAGCGGCGCATGCCCGAGGTAATGAGATTACCCGAACCGCACATATAGATCGTCGAGTTATCGTCGAGCATGTCGAGCCAAATGCGGTGAGCTTCGGCGAGCTGTTTTGCGCCGAAACCGGCGCCTTCCATTTTCTCAAGCAAACCGGCTACCGACCGATCTCGATCGATCGGGACCGGACGCGTCGGAACGGTCAAAAACTTCGAAGCCTTTGCTTTCTTTTGAGCAACCATAAATTCTCCATTAAAAAAAAATCTCTTTGTGAAAAAGGGCAAAAGTAAAAAAGTGAAAAGTCTACGGTTCCGAACTACTGATCGACTTCATGTGATTAGTAATCGATCCACTAAGAAATTTCGCTTTTTCACGCAGGACGTTATGTTCGCCTGTTTCCAGATATCCAACCCTATGCGCAACTACAAGTAGGCTGCGTATTTCACCTGCCGAGGCTTTCGAAACATTTAGGAAGTAAAGGTATTCTTTTCTAGAACGTCTCTCAAAACCCTCAGCAATATTTGTCGGGATCGAAACCGATGCATCTCGCATCTGATTCTTTAACCCGAAATCCGTCTTAAGTCCTTTTCTCTCAGTGATCAAATATATGTCCGCCGCAAACTCTATGCCCTTCTGCCATATGAACAGGTCTTCGAAGCATCTAACTTTTTTTCGTTCATTTGGCGGTTGATCCATATAGAACGGACTTTCCCCTTTTCCCCTTTTCAGCTTTTACCCTTTGCCACCATTAGGCGTAAGATAGGTGTAGCTTCCTACCTGATCTTCGTAAAATTCGATCACTTTGCTGCCTTCCGTGTTTGACAGCTTTCCTTCCTTGATCCGCTGCAGCACCGATTTTCTAAAGGTGTCATGCAGCTGTTCCGGGTCGAACCTCACCGAGCCGACGGCGTCGCCGAGGGTCGCTCCGTAAATAACCTTCTTAATTATGTAACCGTCTTCGCCAATAAAAACGTGCGCTTCGTGGGGCATTCCAAAAAGATTATGGTTGTTTCCCATAACTTCCTGATACGCACCGACGAGCATCATTGCCAGATAATAGGGCTCACTCTTGACGAGCTTGTGCAGTTCGAGAACGGGCTTAACATCGTGCAGGTCAACGAACTTATCCACGATTCCATCAGAATCACAGGTTATATCACAAAGCGTAGCATATTCTGTCGGCTTTTTGTTGAGTTTATGTATTGGGATGATCGGAAACAGTTGTTCGAGCGCCCAATTGTCCGGCATCGAGCGGAAAACTGAGAAATTCGTGAGGTATTTCGCGCACATCAATTGGCGCAGCTCGTCGAACTCTTCAGCAACATATTTTTTCAGCTGGGCGAATTTATCTGCCGCTTCGCAAATGTCCCAGAAAAGTACCTCGCCCTTGCCCTTCGCTTCGAGAGATATGAGCCCGAGGTTGAACATCGTGAACAGCTCATCTCGATTTTCCAGAGCGTCGTGATAATACTCCCGGTAGTTTTTTGCGTTGATGGTATCGCGAAGGTCGTGAAGTTCGTGGACGATCTGCGGATCGTTCGCGTCGAGCTTCATTTCGGCATCGTGGGGTTCAACGACAGTTTCGATCTCGTCCTGAACATTCGTGACCAGAATCGCGTGATAAGCAGACAGGTAGCGGCCCGATTCCTGGATGATCGTAGGATGCGGAACATTCTCGTCGTCACAAACCGTTTTGATCACATAAATTACGTCGTTTGCGAACTCTCGAGCGTTATAGTTTGCGGACGATTCGAACGATGTTCGCGACCCATCGTAATCGACGGCCATACCGCCGCCAACGTCAAGATACTCGATCGGGATCTTCATCTGACGGATCTTAGCGTAAGTCCTCGCCGCCTCTTTCATTGCATTCTTGATGCGTTTGATATCGGTCAGCTGCGATCCGATATGGAAATGAAGCAGCTTGAACATGTCTATCCGGCCCGCTTCCTGAAGGCGACGGATCACTTCGAGTATCTCAGTGGTAGTAAGCCCAAACTTCGCTGCTTCGCCTCCGGATTTTTCCCATTTTCCCGAGCCCTTTGAATAAAGTTTGACGCGGACACCAATTATCGGGAGATCTGCGTCGGGATTTTCGGCGTGGATCTTTTCGGCGAGGTCTAGCGTGTGATCGAGTTCACTGAGCTTTTCGATCACTATCACTACATTTTTTCCGGCAGCCGCACCGGCGAAAGCAAGTTCAATAAATTCACGGTCTTTGAAGCCATTCAGCACAAGCAGGCTATCCTTTGCCTGTTCAAGCCCGAGTGCAGCGTAAAGTTCTGCCTTCGAACCAGCTTCGAGGCCGAAATTGTAACGCGTGCCTTCGCGAAGGTATTCCTCAATGACCGCTCGGTTGGAGTTGACCTTCATCGGGAACACGCAAAGGTGCCCGCCCTCATACTCAAATTCTTTGATCGATTTACGAAACGCCGTCTGCAGCTTGCGGATCTGGCCGAAAAGCAGCTGCGGAAAGCGAAGCAGTACCGGAGTGTTGACCCCTCGTTTCCTAAGATCGTCAATGATCTCTTTAACATCAGCTGTCAGGTTCTCGTTCTCAGGAGCTTTTACAATAAGATTGCCTTTACGGTTGACACCAAAATAGTCTGCTCCCCAATTATCGATGCCGTAAGTCTCGATGCTTTGTTCAATTACGGTGCTCAAATCTCTTGTTCTCCCTATGATCTCGCTTTCGCAGAAGTTTCCTGACAAAAACGAATAGCTTATTAGAAAAACCAAAAAAAACCAACAGGCATTTTTTAAGGTGTGTTTTCACCTTAAACTTTCAAGCTTCGACGTCAACCTCGCAATGGCACGTGGCTTGCACTTTGATTTGACTCAGAGAGGCTTAAACGCCTGAAATACGGGGAAACCAATGAGAAAACAGGGTGACACGACGAGAATGCTTCGCGAGATGCCGAATCTTGTCAAAAATCGAGTGCCAAAAAATGTCACCTTTTCTCACAATTCCCAATGTAGAGAGGTGCAGACAATGAAAGGAAAAGGAGAAAGCGGCTTTTCGCTGATCGAATTGCTGCTGGTTTGCGTTGTTGTGGCGATCATTGCGACCATCGCCATCCCATATCTTCAAAAAGCAGTCCACGCAAGTGAAAATCGAAGCATGCAGGCAACCCTAAAGTCCGTCGCTTCGACCCAGCTTAGTTTTGCTACCACCAACAACCGCTACGGACGGCTCAACGAGGTAAACAACCTGATGGCCGGTGCCATCGGTACCACAGCCGGAGTTGAGGTCAACCGCGGTCAATTTACTGTCTCGATGGTGCCGCCAACACCAACGGACGGCGAACTCCGCGATGGCTACGTCATCAATGCGACCCGAACCGTTCCAGGTGAAGGGTTATATGTCTATGAACTGACCGAAACCGGCCGCGTGCGACAGGTCTTGCCTGCCTGCACGATGGACTGCGAATAGGTCTCCGATACTATCCTGCCCCGATAAGTACCCGCCATGAATGTTTTCGAAGATCTGATCGTTGAACTAAAACAGGAGAACCTTCTCGAGGATTCGGTGATCGACGACCATCTTTCGGTCCTCGATACGACCCATCTTGAGGATACGGCAGTTCCAAACGCTGCTGAAAGTATGGATTTTGAGCGGTTCGATGGCTCAGACACGACCCTTGAGATCAATACTATTGAACTCGACGGTTATGATTCCCATCTCGAAGACACCGTCGCTCCACCGCTTAAACCCTTAGAATCACAGACCCACAAAAAACCCCGCAACGGCCAGGATTTCTACCGAAAACGGGCAATGGCCGAGGTTTCGAATCTGCAGATGGTCGAGCACGTGCTTACTGGCGTTGAACGCGAGTATATGAAGGTCGTGCCGAAGATCTTCGACGATTTTGAGGCGAAAAAGGCACTAAATACTTTTCTGCAGGTTACAGAGAACGAGAATTCGAACGAACATAAAGAGGCCGAATTTCGTCTGATGACTGAAACTGAAGCCTGGTGCACGGGGCTCTCGGATCGAGACAAGGATATTTCTGTTGCGAATCTGCGGCAGTATTGCGAGAGTTCGAGACCGCCCTTATCGTCGCAGGCCCTGGTTGCCCTGGGACGATTCTATCGAAATCTGCCGTATTCGGAGTCCGTCCGTTCAAAATTTGATTTTGTTATAACCAGACTCTTCTCAAGGGCCACCGAGAACGAGCTTCGGATCGCTCTCTTCAATCGCGAAGAGATGCTGGTACATATTCATACGCTCTATCGGGACTGGTCGAGTATCGCACTTTACGGCGCCGAAGAAGACGACTCGAACATCTCGCTCGCAGCACTGAGTTTCGAAGACCTTGCGATCGAGGCAGAGAACGCCGGTGGTTTTGACGCATTGGTCGAGAAAGATTTCTTCGGGCGGGTGCGTACATTCAAGGAAAGCATCGGTGAATTGTTCTACGCGCCGAGCGTTTTGGCGGCCGCGATCGATGCCAATGTTCGGATCGGGAATGCGTATGTCAGGCTGATCGAAATGGAGCGGCGAAAGCAGGACTCAGAATCGATACACGCCAAGTACGGCGATCTGTACGATGATTCCGTTTCTGAGGGAATCGGGAGAACCCTTGAACTCGTCGATCTTCTCAGGATGCCGCTCGAGCGTTCTCAGCCGGTCGAAGAGGAAGAAACGGGCGAGCAAACTAACGGATCCGTACCTGATGCAACGGCGAAAGCCAATGCATTGGCGGCGGCGAAAGAACGCCATCCATTCGTCGAGAGGGTTCTGCAAAGCGTCTTCGGTATGAACAAGTGGCTGGTAGGGGCATCGTTGCTCCTGATCGCCGCCTCATTCGGAATATACATTTACGCGAACTACTTTGTGGTTGAAACCACCAAAAAAGACGATGTCCGACAAATGACCATCAGCGATCCGCTTTATAAGGATTTCGTCACGACCGGCCGCATTACGGATCAGACCTTCTACGGCCTTCTTATGCCGACATGGGACACGCTTCCTAAAGAGAAGAAGACCGAGATCCTGACAAAGATATATACAAGCGGAAAGGAAAATGGCTTTGTTCAGGTAAATCTCATTGGTGCAGACGGCAAACCGGCAGGTTTTGCATCTGCTAATCGCCTTGAGATCTTCCAAAAATAGAAGCCAACAACCATATTAAAGGGGCCGTCCGAACGAGAATGTCCGGACGGCCCTTTTTTATTTTGATCGACGACAGTTAGAGGTCTTCGCCGGCTGATCGCTTGCCTTTCTGCCCGCGGTGCTTGAACTTTCCTCCTTCTCCTGAAAGTTTCTCAGCCGCTTTGGCTTTTTGTTCGTCGTTCAGGATCGCGAAGATCTGCGCCTTAGCCCGCTCTTTTTCAACGATCATTTTCGCTCCGATAGTGCTCTGTTCGGCTGCGATCGCCTCTACCTGAGCCTGATCAAAGTTGCCGTCAACCCCAAGAGCCTTTAGCTTAGCCCGGTTTGAGCGGCTCTGTTCCATGAGCGGTTCGACGGTTACCTTGCTCGCGTCGAATATTTCCTTGACCTTTGTCTTTTGCTCTTCGGTCAGATCTAGACCGCGCATGAACATCCCCGCTTTACCGAAGTGTCCATGCCCAGCCCCTCCCCGGTCATGGTCTCGAGACCGCTGTGCGAAAACGAAAATCGTCCCTGTCACGAGAAGTGCCGCCGCGACGACACCAACTATTACTTTTTTCATTATGAACTCCTATGTATCAATCCGAATTAAAATCCGTACGGGTTTCCCCGCCATACAGATAAACGACGCGAAGGCCCCGCCGAATGTAGGCAAAGTGTGAGGATGTGTAAAGAATTGTAAAACGTCGCCAAAACCGAAGGACTTTAGCGTAGAATGGTCTCGGCATGGATAAGATCCTAATCATCGATGACGACGAAGAACTTTGCGAACTGGTTTCCGAATACCTGACAGTCGAAGGTTTTGAGATCGAATGCGTAAACGACGGGGCTTCGGGGCTCCAGCGTGCGTTGTCCGGTGACTATGACATGGCGATCCTCGACGTGATGCTGCCTAAGATGAATGGATTTGACGTGCTAAGAAATCTTCGCGAGCAATCGAAACTTCCCGTTATAATGCTGACCGCCCGCGGCGACGACATGGAACGCATCGTCGGCCTTGAGATCGGTGCGGATGATTATTTGCCAAAGCCGTTCAATCCGCGCGAACTCGCCGCCCGTTTGCGAGCGATCCTAAGACGCACCGTAACAGGCGATGCCGACGCGGAAGGGAATGAAAAGCTCGATGTTGACGGAATTCAGATCTCGCCGGCGTCCCGTATTGCGACGCTCGATGGGACCGAGCTGAATCTAACGTCGGTCGAGTTTGGGTTGCTGTTCGAGCTGTTGAAAGAGGCGGGAAGAATTGTTAAGAAAGAAGACCTGAGCGAAAACGTACTTGAGAGAAAACTCTCGCCCTACGATCGAAGTCTGGACATGCATATAAGCAATCTCCGGAAGAAACTTGGCGATCGAGCTGATGGTACAGAACGGATCAAGACCATACGCTCGGTCGGATACATTTATACTTTGGTATGAAGCTGTTTCTAAAGATATTTTTGTGGTTTTTGGCCGCACTCGGATTGATGGTCGGCGTGATGATGTTCGTCACGCGAACCTTTCAAACCGAGCCGATGGTGAGCCGTTTCGAGCGGAACACCCGTAATCAGCTGACCATTTATGGCGGGACCGCCACACAGATAGTAACTGCGGAAGGCGAGCCGGGACTTAGAACATTTCTTAACCGCCTAAAGAACCTTGAACCGCCTCGTCAGGTCAGCCTTGTCGCTCCGGATAATTCTGTCTGGTCGGGCGACCCTATCGATGAACAGGCCGCCGCCGACGTGATCGCGAGAACGATGGCGAGTGGGCAGGTAGAAACGGACTTTTCCAATGAAGAGCGAACTATTGGAGCTGCTCCAGTCGATTTTCCTGACGGCCGGCGTCTAGCGTTGATGTTCAAGTGGGAACGATCAGCTCCGCCAACGCTTTTCTGGGGATCGACAACGGCGTATTTTCGCCTATTGGGCGTCCTATTGACTGGAGTGGTCCTTTGCTATCTCCTTGCCCTCTACCTGACTTCGCCGATCCGTAAACTACGTGAGGCAACCAACGAACTTGCAGACGGCGATCTCCAAACTCGAGTTGATCCGGGGCTTGGGCGGCGCCGAGACGAGATAGGCGACCTGGCTCGTGATTTTGACGTGATGGCCGGACGGATCGAGGACCTCATAAGCTCGCAGCAACGGCTGAATAGTGATATTTCGCATGAGCTCCGTTCACCGCTTGCACGCATGAACGTAGCGCTCGAGATCGCAAAGAAGAAAGCTAATCCCGAAACTTTGCCGATACTTGACCGGATCGAAAACGAATCGAATCGGCTCAATGAGATGATCGGGCGGCTCCTGACGTTAGCCAGGTTGGAAAGCGGAGCTGAGGAGGTAGAACGCGTTCGTCTCGATCTCGCCGAGATCGTCAAAGATGTGGCTGCCGATGCTGATTTCGAGGCGCAGGCGAAAGGAAAGTTTGTCGAGATTTCGATCGTCGACAGCTGTCCCGTAATGGGAAGCGAACCGCTGCTGAGAAGCGCTGTCGAGAACGTGCTGCGGAACGCTGTCAAGTACACGAAAGAAAGGACCGCAGTTGATGTTTCTCTTAAACGCGAGAATGGTCACGCCATTCTGAAGATATCAGATCACGGCGGCGGTGTTCCCGAGGACGAACTGGCTAACCTTTTCCGTCCCTTTTATCGGGTCGGGGAAGCGAGAGAACGTAGGACCGGCGGCACCGGTCTCGGCCTTGCGATCGCCGAGCGTGCCGTGAAAGCTCACAAAGGAACGATCACGGCCACAAATTACAATGGCGGATTATTGATCGAGATCGGGCTGGATACGATCAAGAAAAACGAAGGTTAGGCGTTTTTTCGGGCGGCAATAAACGATCGCACCGCAAGTATCACAAATATCAGGCAGATAGCCGACATGGCGATCTGCGACAAAACGGCCGGCGACATCGTCAGATTACCAAGGTTTGGCAAAAGCCTCCCGAGTGGCGCGATAAAGCCAAGCAAGGCCACCAAAACGGCCACGTGCATCAGGTGCTTGCGAAGCTTCTCGCTGGCCTTTGCGACGAATCCAAGAGCTTCAAGAACGGTCCCAAAGAACAGTGGTATCAACGCTGTAACACTCGCGGTGTTATTCATGAGCCCGTAGGCGTAACCCCCAAGCCCGATAAGCGACAACAATATCCCACAAACAATAGCAGTATTTGGCATAAATTTATTTTCGCATTTCCTCGATCATGTCGGCAATCGTCTGCTTGAGATGGGCCGTTACGCGTTCATAGGCCACATCATTTGACGCCGCTTCAAGAGACGTATTCGCCCCTGCTGGAGCAATCTCGAGAAACTCCCTGGCGTAAATTGGTTTGCCGAATGCTATTTTTACCTTAGCCGGCCTGATCCGCCACGAGTTTCGCGGCCAAACCTTATATAAACCATCAATGGCTACAGGGATGATCGGCATATCCAACTCGGTCGCGAGGATCGCGGCTCCCTTCTTGAAGCCGTGGAGTTCGCCGTCAAACGCTCGTTCGCCCTCCGGATAGATATTAAGCACACGGCCGTTCTTCAATCCGATCGCTCCGGCTTTCATCGCCCGCATCAGCTCCGTGTCCGGATTGACCGGAACGACGTTCATCATTTTTGCGATATTCCGCATCAGCGAGCTTTCGAAGAATTCGCTTGCCCCGACGTGGAATATATTCTTGAAAAGCCGGTAAGGGTAGTTCGAACAGATCACGAATGGGTCAAGGAAACTCTGGTGATTCGGGCAGATCAGGAATGGCTTTGCGATACTTCCGTCCTCGGCTAAATTAAGCTGAGGCTTAAGGTTGTCGACACCCCGAACCTCAAGCTGCATGAAAACGCGGCAAAACAAGTTAAAGAGCTTGTAGACGAGGAATGCGAACGCGGAGAATATCGGTCGCCGCTTGAGGACTGCACGAACCTCAGGAAAATCGTCGTCGGCTGAGCGGACGATCTCCCCCCAGTTTAGATCGAGAGAGGCTGCACTAGCGTCTTCGCCCGCGTTCTTCTTGATAAGGTCTATGATATTGCCGACGGTTAGTGCCTGAGCGGCTTCTTCGCCATCAAACTCGGTCGAAAAGGCCTGTTCGAGAGCCGCGAAAGCCTCGGCTCGGGCGAGACTATCGAGCCCAAGATCGATCTCGAGATTCATGTTCGGATGCACGACCTCGACGTCTTTCGAGTTCGCCCGAATGGCATCTGCTACGGCACGGCCGATATTCGACTCGACCAAGAGCTGCTCTTCGGCCGAAAAGTTCCAAGCCTTTATCTCTTTTGCTTCGGTTGCGATCACGCCGCTCTCGACCTCTTTCTTGAGTTGAAAGCGCTTGATCTTATTCGTCGCGGTGCGGGGAAGCGGCTCAACGCGGATGATGTAGTCGCGAACGCGCTGGTATTCAGGAAGTTCACGCCCTATGCTGTCGAGGTTGTGCCGAATGGCTTCTTTTGAGTTTGCGATGCCGTTGGCCTTGAGATACGCAAAATCCGGGACGACAACGGCGGCGAGCTTTTCTGCACCGGCTCTCGCCTCCGATTCATCGGCCAGGCCGATGACCGCCATTTCTTCGACCATCGGCGATTTAAGATAATGGACCTCGAGGTCTTCAGGGTGCACATTCTTGCCTGATGGCAGGACGATGATATCTTTGCCTCGACCGACAATGTATAAAAAACCGTCCTTGTCGATCTTTCCGAGATCTCCCGAGCGAAACCAGCCGTCTTCAGTGAATGCCTCAGCCGTCGCCGTCGGATTTTGATAATAACCGTTGAAGACCATCGTCCCGCGGATCAAGACCTCGCCAACGCCTTCCTTGTCTGGATTATCGATCTTTATCTCGGCACCCTTCATGGGTTTACCCACTGAACCGACCCGGTTATCGTCCTCAGGAGTTGCGGTCGCCGCCCCGCTTGTTTCGGTCAGACCGTAACCCTGAATGATCGTAAAGCCAAGCCGATGAAAATCCTCGGCCACCGCTTCGTCAAATCTCGATCCGGCCGAGATCGCGATGCGCAGGTTTCCTCCAAATGATTCGTGTACCTGGCCAAACATTTTTGGGCCGAGATTGATCTTGAAAGTGTCACGAAGCAGTCCGTTCGTCGCGAGCATCGTACGAAACAGCCTCTGAACAGGCTTTGGCTTTGCCTCCACCGCGTCAAAGATCTTCTTGTGAAATATGTACCAAAGCCGTGGAACCGTTGTGAGGATCGTCGGCTTGAACTTTTTCATCGACTCGCTGAGTTCCGCAGGTGTCAGCTCCTTCAGGTATCCGACCTGCGGCCCGAAGGTAGTCGCAACCCAAAGGTTTACGATCTGAAGATAAGCATGGAAGAGCGGCAGAAGGCTGAGGATGCGTTCTTTGTCGGTCAGTTTAAGAACGTCGTTTACACCTGCGAGTTCGCCGACGATGTTGCCGTGCGTTAGCGGTACTCCCTTAGGTTTTCCGGTGGTTCCGCTCGTGTAGATCAACAGGGCAGTGTCGTCACCCGCGGCTTTAGGTATCTCGTTCGCAAAACTCTCGGGGAATTCGGTCGCTGACCATTCTTCGAATTTCTTGAAGCCGTTTGACGAGTTTTCGAGATTCCATACGACCGCGGGAATATGACGTCCCAGCTTTTCCTCGATCTGCGAGAATTTCTGGGTTTGATCGGGCGAAAGGAAGGCGATCTTGGCCTCGGAGTTTTCGAGGAAATTCGTAATGGTCTCGATCTCTCCATGCGGGTCCATGGGTACGCAGACGGCTCCGTGATAAAGAGTCCCGAGATAAGCGATCGCCCAGGACGGGTGATTTTCACCGATCAAGGCTACACGATCACCAAAGCCGACATTCTCCTGCCCAAGCCGGTAGGCGATCGATCGAACCCTCTGCAGCATATCGGCAAAGGTGTAAACCTCGTCGTCGTTGCCAACGACCCTCATCGCAACCTTATCCGGCCGCTGGCCGAAGGAGTCGATCAGCATTTTGAGAAATGACTGTGACATAGAATTTTGCCCGTGCACCGTAATACTAATTCTCAAACGGCCATTCGCGCAAGACCCCTGTACTTTTCCATCAGTGGCTTAAAGAGCTCACCCGTGCTTGGCGGCGTGTATGAGACAGCATTCGCGCCTGCATCGATTATTTCTCTAATTGTCTCATCTTTTCGTCCGCCTGTGGCGATGATGGGGAAGTTTGGAGCGATGCTTCGTATATTTCTGACGATATCCGGCGTTTCCAGTCCGCCGGAAACATTGAAAATGTCAACGCCCGCATCGATTCGTGACCCAAAATCTTCAGTAGGAGAAACGACCGTTACGATCACAGGTATCTCAACCACCTTTTTTATAGCGGTGACTAGATCATTTTTAGTGGGTTGGTTAAGAACGACACCCAGGCCGCCTTGGAATTCAGCGTCGATAGCGATCTCGACACATCGCTGGCCAGCGGTCGTTCCACCACCGACTCCGCAGAAAACGGGTTTGTCTGCGGCGAGTATTAGGGCGTGGCTGATGATGGGCTGTGGTGTGAAGGGGTAAACTGCCATGACCGCGTCGGCATTGCAGTTGCGAATTATCGCGACATCTGTCGAGAAGATAAATGATTTAAGGGTCCGGCCTAAGATCCTTATTCCGGAACATTCGTCGATCACTTCCGGAACCCGGACAATGTGCTCGCGTAAATTTCCATCGAATATCGGAGTCAGTGTTTCCTTAGTCATTTAGTAACCCCCTTGCTAAATTCTGGGCTTGAACGCGGATCTCAGGTATGGCTGTGGACTCCCATAGAATTCCTTTTAGTGCCGTTCCCAAGGTAAAAACGATACTTGAGGGCGTTCCGCTCCCATTTATCACTCTCCCATCTGGCGTCGCATTGATGCCGAGAGAAAGCTCATCGCACCTTATAACATCGCGAGCGATCAGATTCTTAACAAAGAGCGAATCGATCTTTGAGAAATCTGACTCTGAACCGATGCAATTGACGAGGACATTTGCCGTCGCACTATTCGTCGAACCATTAGATCGAAAGCCGATCACGAACTCGCCGCCGTCGTTAAGTTCGATCGTTTTCAGACGGCCCTTAAGGATGTCAAGAGTTCCGGCGGACTGCATTTCCTTAAGGATTTCCGCTGCTTCGGGTGGCATGCGGTGCCGTGCCACATTCCAGTAGCGGCTGAGATGCTGCTTAAAATATCTTTTTTCGGGGATGGGCAGGTCACGCCATATATCCTGCGTTACAGGCCGAAGGCTGTCGATCACGGCTCGCCAATTGGAGCCGGTCGAATCGGCAAGTTTCATGTGCTTACGGACGACCTTCAAAACATCCGTTATTCGATCTAAACCATTAAGCTCTGTAGCAAAAGGTGGATAGGAGTAGCCGAGCTTGTGAACTGCGGGAAGCAATCCGCGTGTGGATATGGCAGAGATCTTGCCCCGATGGCCCCGTCGATGAAGATGGAGAGCAACGTCCACCATCGACAGTCCCGTTCCAACTATGAAAATAGGATCATCCGGCTGAATGGTTTCGTATAGCTGCGAGCTCCACGGATCCTGAAAGTACCTCTCAGACGATGTGAACGCTAAGTCACGGACACTAGGGTGCGGCGGCTTGTGATTGCCCAACGCCAGCACCACCGCGTGCGACGGAAGTACCTCGCCCGAGCGAAGCATGACTTCAGCAGAATCATCATTTACGGAAAGATCAATGGCTTCGTCATCGACGAGATTCACGCGCAGATTCGGCTTTGAGATGCCGGTCGCCTCTGAGAGAAGCTCTCGCAAATACTCGCCGTACCTGACCCTTGGTACAAAGTCATGGTCGCCGTATGGATAGCCCTTTGCGATCAGCCACTCGTGAAAATGCGCGGGCTTTTCGGGAAACGCTCCCATCCGGCCGGCCGGGACATTAAGGAGGTGCGAGTCGATGGTCGTGCCGAACGCGACGCCGCGACCGATCCTCGACCGGTTCTCGACCAGATTGATCTCGATCTCTTTCTCCAATGCGTTGGCTGCCAGATTAACTGCGAGCAGTGTTCCGCTTGCTCCGCCACCGATTATTGTGATTCTTTTCATATTTCTGTTCGTCTGTTTAAAGCGATCGGTCGTTTAAAGCATGTGTTGTTTTTAAAGCAAGTAGCTGTTTAAAGCGTTTACTTGTTTAAAGCGTTTAAAGCGCACGCTAGTTTCGCCTTGCTTTGGTTGTTTAAAGCATTTGCTTTACAACGTTTAAATACAAAAAGAGGTTGCGAAGCACACTTCACAACCTCTGCGATATACGTGTCCCTCTCCTTCAATGCCTACGAGGTTAGCTGCCGGGCTTGAAGTGAAGAAGTCTTCATCTGAAATTCAGATTCGCCCCGATCCGTCAGAAAACTGACGGAAGTTTGGTTCCCCCGTGTCCCCATATTTGTGGTGACTTCGGCAAGTTAATTTTGATTATATTACCGAAAATGTAACGAGAAGGGCAAGAAAAATCTTTTGGGGCTCAAAGCCTGATCCGCCAGTGCGTGCCGATCACGTGGATAAGTGACGTTGTCGAATTGCGATCATCTTGACGCAGGTAATAAAGGTCGAGTGAGAGGTTGTCTGAGATAACCTTGTTTATCCCGAAGCTTAAGCGGTTTCGAGAAAGCCGGCCTGCTGCGGAGTCGTAAAAAGGGTCTTCGGTTACGTAGACCTTAGCTCCTTTTATCCAGCGTTCGGGGAGTTCCTTGTCTATGGTGATCGATGGGCGGTAGCGCCACGATCTTGAGGTTTGTCGTATTCGATATTCGAAAAGGCTGCGGTGCGATAGGCCCACTTTCTGAACAGGTAATTTGAACGTCGCTCCGATAGAGATCCGGTTTTCTCGCGCGAATCCACCAGCAGTGTTTCGCGCACGAATAAACTGATATGTTGGGCTGATCGTGATGCGGCTATGCGGCTTCAGTGCCAGGCCGATGCCAGCGCGGCCCTCATTCAGGCGCGTCACGTTTTTACCGAAGCGAAAAGTGAAAGGTATGACGACATCGACTTTTTTATTGATGGCCCGAGAGATAGATATATCGTGCCAGGATTGGACGTCCGTCTCGTCGGAAGGCGATGGTGTCGGCGACTGAGCCGCCACGGCAATGCAACCCGGAACAATGATCAGTAAAAGTAAAAGTCGGAGCATCGCTATGTTACATCAGTGTAACGAAAATGTTACAGGCTTGCACCATGTAAGTGCCATTTTCCACTAAGAACGTGGAGCACGGATACGAATGGCGTTTTGTACGATCTCGAATTTTGCCGGAAGCCGCCCCGGAAGTTCGCCGTCGGTCTCTAGAAGGATCTCATCGTTCGGTGACGCGGCTTTGACCTCGATCGTGCGTATACTTTTGCTTTGAACTTCGCTGAGTCCGAGGTGTGTTCCACGGTATAAAGAAAGAGAATTGAGCAGTATCTTGGCAGTCGTCATGTCGCCGACGTTTACTAGGTCGAGAAAGCCGTCGTTGATCTTTGCGTCCGGTGCTATCATCATCCCACCGCCGAAGTAGCGGGAATTCGCGACGCACAGGCAGATCGTTTGGAGGGTTTTTTCCGGTCCGCCATCAATGCTCACACGTACCGTTACTGGGTCAATATCGATGACCTCCTGTAAAGCGGAAAAAGCAAAATTCGCCTTTCCTCGCACGCCCTCGAGCGGCAGCCAATCGAACAATTTTGCGGCTTTAACACGCTTTATTACAGAGGCCGCAAGGCCGACAGACGAGATGTTCAAGAAAAATCGGCTCGCTGTTTCGCCGTCGTGACCCAAAAATGTTACTTTACCCGCGTCAATCGTTTCCGTCCTTCCGTCGCGTAGAGCGATGGCGGCTTCGCGAATTGAAAGCGGTAATCCGAGAGCACGGCGAAAATCGCCTCCGGTGCCCGATGGCACGATCCCGAGTTCGACGTCTACACCGGAGCGGATTATCCCGTTTGCGACCTCGTTGATCGTACCGTCACCGCCGCAAGCGATGATAAAACTGCGACCGGCACGGGCCGCCCTTTCCGCTAGCATCATCCCATCGCCCTGCGATTTGGTGAACGCGGCGGAGAACGGCCCAAAGTGCGAACGCAGTTCGCTCGCCGTTCGCGACCATTTTTCACGCGTCGAACCGGAAGCCGATCTCGGATTTACGATGACCAGCGGCAGTTTGGTGTCTGATCTTGTGTTATCTATTGGCAAACCTCGAACACTAGATTACAAGCGGAGGGGAAATTTGTCTTGTTAGGGAACTCCTTGATGTAAAGATGTGAACCACACTCGCGAAAGAGGGCAAAATTCGCAGGGTGCGAATTTCGCCCTAAAGTGTTGCGACGGATACACATCAATGAGAATGAGAATGCTTCGGAGCTGCGTAGGCGAACGAGTTATTAAGCAAAATACTCGATGGCAAACGCTTGCTCAGCGGAACCTGTTTAGGGGCGACCGCCATGAAGGCTTCGATGTCGGCTATGGTGCGGGGAAGTTTGCCGCTCATCCATTCGACACCGGTTTCGGTGACGAGCATATCGTCCTCGATGCGGACGCCGATGTTCTTGTATTTTTCGAACGCCGGACGAATCTTTTCTTTGAACGCACGGTTTTCAGGCGTATCGGGCAGATTGTCGAGTGCATCTTCGCGGATGTAGATGCCCGGTTCGTTGGTATAGATCATTCCGGGCTTGAGTGGTGTCTGGTAATTACCTACATCATGAACGTTCATTCCCAGCCAGTGGCCGAGGCCGTGGATGAACCAATAGGAAACCTGACGCGAATCCTTGTCGGTCACCAATCCTAGCTTAAACAGTCCTTCATTGATCGTATTGCGGGCGATCGCACTCAACTGGCCGAACGTGACGCCGGGTTTTGTGGCTTTGGCAACGGCTTCCTGAGCGTCAAAAACTATCTGATAGATCTCTGCTTGCTCTTTGGAAAACTTTCCGTTTACGGGATAAGTTCGGGTGATATCAGCAGTGTAGTGTTCGTATTCGGCACCGGCGTCGATGAGCATCAGGTCACCTTTTTTCACCGGGCTTTGCGACTCGACGTAGTGAAGAGTCGTCGCGTTAGGACCGCAGCCGACTATCGACGGATAGCCCCAATAATCGGCGTTACGGCGGCGGAAGGTGTACTCGAGTTCGGCGTGAACCTCGTACTCCCATTCGGCCCGCCCAACTGTTGCCATCGCCCGCATGTGAGCTTCGTTCGAGATGTCGATGGCGTGCTGCATCAGTTTGAGTTCGTACGGAGATTTGATGTGACGAAGCTCCGCGAAGATCGGTTGGGCATTTTCGACCTTTACGCCCGCGAGGGACTTAGAAAATTCCTTTTCCACGCGGAACTCGCGTTCACCGTTTCTGTCACGCTCGCCGCTTGGGAGATTCAAGTAAATCGTTTCGCCCCCGGTTGCGATCGAGACCGAACCCTCTTTCGATGCAAAGGGCTTCTTTTCTTTTAGAGCCGCGAGAAAAGAAGGCAATTCCGAACTTTCGATAACGTTTTTAACCCCGGAGACATTTTTCGCCTGATCGCGCGAATACATCTTTCCTTCCCAAGCCTCAGTGCGAGGATCGCGTCTTGGAAGAAATAGCGTTTCCGTGACCGCTCCGCCGTCTTTTGTTATCACGAGGGTCGCCCCTTTTTGCTTCAAAGCGGTCAGGTAATAAAGATTGTTCTCCTGTCGATACACGTAGTCGACGTCGTTTGTATAGAGCCGCGGCTCCGCACTGAACATCACAAGAATGCTTTTGTCGACCATTTTCGCCGCGACCGCCGCGCGACGTCGTGCCAGTTCAGTTTGACGCTCTGCATCCGTAAATTTTGGAGCTTTTGGGGCCACGAGAATTGACGTAGGTCCCGGCTTGGCAGCCGCGTATGGAAATGCCGGTAGGGCAAATGCGGTCAAAAGAAAAAACGCTGTGATAGTTCTCATTTTATTACCTCAAACTCAAATTCCTGCTTTGCAATGTTGCCGAAATAGTCCGCCGCAAACACCTGCAAGGTGTAAATGCCGGACGCAAGCGGCGCGACGTCCATGTAGCCTTCTTTGGTCGCGTCGCCTCCAACCTCATTCGTGACGATATAATTGAATATCGTCTCGCCGGTCGCTCCGGAATGGCTTTCGTTGGCGTACGCGATCTTTACGGCGTCGTTCGACGGCATTTTATCGAATACGATCGTCCATTTCGGTTCGGTTGGCGGCTCGCCTTTTCGCGTAAAGGAATACCCGAGCTTGTAAACCCCGAGGCGACGGCGTTCCGGGTTTCCATCCATTTGATCGTAAGCCTTTGCAACGATGCGGATATTTCCTGTGAGTTTAATACGCGAATTAGCAGCGGAGGTTTCGACCGGAGTCCAATTCTGGTCATAAAAGGTGACTTTTTCGATCACGGGTGGCCGGGAATCGCTGATGCCGGGCAAGATCAGAGCGTCCAGTGCATTCATCTCGCTGCCGCTCCGACCGGCGACAAGATGGACGTGATTCATCGGGTTTAGCGTGCCGATAGGTTCGCCGGCTTTGAATTTTGTTCCGCGCCGAATGCGAACGTCGATGAGTGTTCCGCTCGTGTCAGTCTGAAACTGAAATCGCGGATCGCCGAAAGGCTTTCCGTCAGCACTTCTTCCGAGCCGGATGTGAATATAACCAAGTGTTGGCATTCGAATTAGCTCGCGGAGCGTCCCAAAATTCTCGGCGGCGATCGGCCTCAGGACCTTTTCATCGCGAATAAACCGGGCCGTTTCGCCGTATGCACCGGCGATGTCGAGTCCATTGTGGAACCAGACATTTTCGGCCGTCGGGGTCATCTCGCCGCGAATTTCCCCGAGCGTTCCCGCGATATCCCGCTTTGCGGTTGGCGGGTCGAACGGCCAACGCGGCGGAGCAGCGTTGCGAAACTCCTCGATAGTTTGACGACTTCGCCCGGAATTTATGGCTTGGCGATCAGGAGGTTGCGAAGATATCCGTCGAATAAGCTGATTCTCGCTGTCCGCGACGATCAGGTCGCCATTCGGTGCAAAAGCCAATCCCGAAGGCCGGTTGAAACTCGCCTTCGCCGTTGGGCCGTCACTATCCCCTCTTGATCTGCTTGATATCGTCGTAACGACCGGGATCGTCGTCCCGCCGATCCGCCGTATCGCGTTGCCGTCCGCCACGAAGATCGCACCGTCTTTATCAACCGCGAGAGCAGTAGGCTGGACAAACGAAGAGGTCAGCAGCGTCCCATCCGTCAGATCAGCCTCACCATTTCCAGCGAGGGTCCAAACCCTGCCGTCCGGTTCGACAACACGAATTCTTCGGTTTCCGCTGTCGGCCACCAGCAGTTTATCCTTCCAGATCGCGAGGCCGGTTGGCGTATCAAATTGAGCGTTTACACCTATACCGTCGGAGAACCCGCGGCTACTGCCCGCAACTGTTGTAACGATATTTTGATGCAAGACTTTGATCCGATCATTGTATGTGTCCGAGATGTATATCTTGCCGTCGGCACTGGCCGCAATTCCGGTAGGACCGTTGAACCTCGCGGTTGAAATGGCTGCCCCGTCAAGGTTTCCGACCTCGTCCGAGCCAGCTATCTTTGTCGGGCTCGGGTCGAGTTTGTAGATAGTGTTCCTAGCCGTATCAACCACCAGTGGAAATGCATATTCACCGCTACCAAACGCTATTCCCGAAGGGGTTTCCATCCCGCCTTCTTCGGATATCTTTTCGCCATTTTTAAATCGAACGACCTTACCGTTGAGCCCGTCAGAAACGAAGATCTCGTTTCCGACGGCGACAAGCCCAAAAGGTTCGCCTATTGAATTATCCGTGACGGAAATGGTTGAGGCGTACCGCAGCGTTCGGTCAGTGTTCGAAGCGGGTAACGCGTACCAGAGAATAAGTCCTAAGGCTGCTACCAGCATCAGTGCGATGGAGGCAGCCAGAACCGTGTTCTTTACAGTAAGTTGTTTCCTTCCGCGTGGAATATTCATTTGGTGGAAAGCGGGAGCTTGTATGCTAATATTAACGGCTAGCCAGACAATTTAAAAACAAGGAGAAAGGTTTATGTTTTCATTACAAGATCTGCTTGGCCAGCAGCAAGGCGAGCAGGCTATCAACGAGATCAGCAGCACGGTAGGTGCCGATAATTCAATGGTCAACACCGCCATTCAATTGGCTTTGCCTGCTCTAATCAGCGGGCTCGCAAACAACGCGGCCACGCCGCAGGGAGCCGAAAGCCTCAACGCCGCACTCGATAACGACCACAGCGACGGCAGCATTTTGAACAATCTTGGTGGGCTCGCCGGGATGATCTTCGGTGGTCGGCAGGAAGCTGCTCCGCCCCCACCGCAGGCTAATGCCGGAGGCATTCTGGGTCATATTCTCGGTGGAAGCCAGGGTCAGGTTGCTCAGCAGGTAAGTGAGAAATCCGGTCTGAATATGGGGCAGGTCGCCCAGATATTGATGTTTCTGGCCCCGATCGTGATGAGCTATCTCGGGCAGAAAAAGCAGCAGGAAAATGTCGGCCCCGATGGCCTGGGCGGATTGCTCGGCGGCCTGCTCGGCGGCGGCCAGTCACAGGCGGCTGCTCCGCAATCGTCCGGGAATGCGATGATCGATATGGCCTCCAACATGCTCGACAGCGACCGCGATGGAAGTGCGATGGACGACATCGCGTCGATGGCGTTTAAGTATATGACCGGCAAGTAAGACGTAGAGCGGTTGTGAGGAAAGAATAAAGGCGGCTCGGAAAAACCGAACCGCCTTTTTTTACGCAAAACACTGTTAAAAACTACTGGATTTTGCGAGTTGGCCTCGCTGACTGAAGCAATTAGTTTACTTTTCCAGCCTTCCAATCCGCGATCCTCTTTTCCAGTGCTGCGGTGTTCGCTTTCTCGGCTTTTCCAACTGTTACTGCTCGTTCGCCTGTCGCTATGGCTTCGTCAGTTTTTCCTGCACCGGCGAGGATGTTGACTCGGCGGAGGAGGTTGGCAAAGTTAGAGCTGCCCTTGAGCTGTTCGTCCGACGCTTTCAGAGCCATTTCAAACCATTTGGTCGCAGCTTCTGTCTGCTTGTTGGCTTTGGCATAGCTCGCGGCATTCAACGCCGGCATTGGATCGTCCGATTTAGCTGCGGCAACGTAATCCTTAAGCCGCGCCATAGTGGCCCCCACAACATCCTTAACTTCGATCGTGAAAGGAACCTTTACCTTTTCCCAACGAAGATATGCATTGGTAGAGTTAGCGGTAACGGTATCGAAACGAAAATACATAAACTCTTTGCTGTCAGCCAGCCACTCGGGTTTGGCTTTAACCCGAAGAGCATCTTTTTTCGCATCGTAGGCGAAGCTTCCCCACTGGCCGTCTTCCTTGTTGAAGATGATGGTCCACTCATCTTTACCCGGAATCGTGTGAAGGCTGTATTTGCCAGCCGGCAAAGGCTGTCCATTGACCAAAACGTCGTCGGTTGTTGAGAACAATGTTGCTTCATTAGCTCCGGTTCGCCATACGTGGCCAAATGGGACCAATGCTTGTCCTGCGGGCCGGGCCCGACCGTCGTCCAGCGTACCCTCGCCGGTTTTTCCTGCCGGTGCATCACCAAAAACGGTGCGTCCCTTAACTGCCGGGCGGCTGTAAACTATGCTCAGATCGGTAGCTCCAACGGTCTGCATTATGCCCGCCTTTTGGCTTTCACGTGGAATCGGCGGCCGTGCCTGGCCGATGGCGACCGTGGTTAATGTCGCGAGAAACGTAAGAACCGCGACGTACGAAAATAAATTCCTTTTCATATTAGATTTCATACTAAACAACTCCTGCTTTAAAAATTTAGCCAAGCAATTCATCGACCGAGAGGGTCATTTCAGCAATCGTTTCCGATTGGGCCCGCTCTCCTCGAAGATAAATTTTTACCAGTCCATAGGCTGATTCCTTTGGGACGGTGTGAACTTCAACATGTTCCGATTCAAGGTCGATCAGCCAGGTTTCCGGAATGCCGGCGGCTGCATATTTGGGAATCTTTCGTAAACGGTCGAACGCCACTGTTGAGTCGGAAACCTCAACGACGAGAGCAACGTCGCGGCCCAAAGGATGTTGTTCGCGATAAAAATCGTTTCTTCGATGAAGCACCGATACATCAGGCTGGGGCTCGCTCGAGTCGCCCGCAATGATAGGACTCTGGATTCGAACGATGAAGTCGGTGCTCAAATGCTTTACTAGAAACTCATTCAACAAATCAACAACGCGGGCATGCCTGCTTCCAATTGGTGACATTTCTATTATCTCTCCATCAATGAGCTCCACGCGTTTGTCGGGAGCGAACGCGCCATGTTCGGCCATGATGTGGTACATCTCGACGGAGATCGGATAATGTTTTCTGGCGGCGTCCATAACGGTGATTATATAACTAATGTCGATACACTGACCACTTTTTGCCGCCACGAGGAGGTGAGTATTCCGGAAACATCAGGTTGGTGAATCGAGAATTGATCGTAAAGCCGTATCCTCGTGTGAATAATAAAAACAATAAACTTACAGGCGGGCTAGAGAAAGCGCCAGTTTTTCCCGTTTTGGAGGGCGTATTTTCGATCATTCCATACGAGGTATCCGCCAAGGGTTCCCCCAACAAACCCGAGCATGATCAACGACGCAAATTCACTTAGATATTCACGCTGGAATCCCCAAAATATTAGCAGTGTTGCTGCCAAACACAACACTTCCCTCAGAAGGAAGGCGGCTGGAGGTTCCCAACCACGGTTCTTTGTTCGATTAATTGCGGTCGCAACGCTTAGCGCAATTCCAACCGCACTCAAAACGAAAAAGAACACGAAGACGGCGGTTATCATTCTCAAGACTTAATTATTCGTCATCCTCATGTGGCCGAACGCGTCCCGCAGCGACTGCCTCGTCGACGACCTTTTGCGAAAGATTGCCGGGAAGCGGATCGTAATGGGAGAACTGCATATGATAGCTGCCCCGCGCCTGCGTGACGGAATTTAGTTTTGACTGGTAATCGAGCATCTCCGAAAGAGGAACTTTCGCTTTGATCACCTGCTGCTTTCCACGCATTTCCATACCGGCAACGCGGCCACGACGGGAATTGAGGTCGCCCATGATATCACCTGAGACCTCCTGCGGGGTGAAGACCTCGACGTCCATTATCGGTTCGAGCAAAGTCGGGCGCGCTTTTTCCATTGCCGCACGAAAAGCCTTTCGACCGGCGGCTCGGAACGAATGTTCGTCGCTATCAACCGAGTGGTAGCTCCCGTCGATAAGCGTCACCCGGAAATCGACCAGCGGATATCCTGCGACCGAACCGTTTGCAGCGGCCTCGATAATGCCTTTCTCGATCGCGGGACGAAAGTTCTGCGGAACTGACCCGCCGAAGATCTTGTCTACCCATTCGAAGCCGGCACCGCGTTCGAGCGGTTCGAAAATGACTTTACAATCACCAAACTGCCCGCGTCCGCCGGACTGCTTCTTATGTCGGCCTTGAACTTCAGCCGATGCGGTGATCGTTTCCTTGTAGGGCACTTTAGGCGGATGCAGGGCGACCTCGACGTGATAGCGGTCCGCGAGTTTTTTGACAACCGTTTCGATATGAAGCTGGCCAGACCCCGAAAGAATAAATTCTTTTGTTTGAGCGTCGCGGTCAAAATGCAGCGACGGGTCTTCTTCGAGTATCTTGTGCAGGGCGACTGAGATCTTGTCCTCGTCAGCACGCGACTTCGGTTCGATGGCAAATGCGATAGCGGCTTCGGGATATTCGACTGGTGGATAGACTATCGGATGTGCCTTTTCTGAAAGCGTATCTCCGGTTTGGGTATCCTTAAGCTTCACGACGGCGATGATGTCGCCGGTCGAAGCCTCTGGGACCTTGTCGAGCGTTTTACCGGAAATGACGTGCAATGCTCCTACCCGTTCGGCGGTATCGCGACTGGTGTTCTGGACCGTTGCGTCGGAAGAGACCTTTCCACTGACGACCTTCATCACGTTGATGCGGCCAGCGAAAGGGTCGGCAATGGTGCGGAAAACGTAAGCGGAAAATGGTTCGTCGGCCGAGTATTTGCGTGTGATCCTGTCGCCGGCCATATCGTTGTCCGCGAATCCATATTCAGCTTCGTGCGTCGCCGGGTTTGGCGCGAATTCGACGATGTGATCCAGCAGTATCTGCAAGCCGACGAGCGTAGTGGCCGAAACCGCGTAAACCGGACATAGCTTACTGCTCGCGATAGCCTTTGCGAGATTTGGGTAAATATCTTCCTCGTCGAGCGTGCCGCTCTCGAAGTATTTTTCCATCAGAGCGTCGTCCGATTCGGCAACGATCTCGATCAGACGCTCGCGTGTTCGGTCGAAGACATCACGCCCGGATTCGGGCATCGGAATCTCCTTAGCTTTCCCGTTGGCATCGAACTCGTAGGCTTTTTGATGTACCACGTCGACGACGCCTTTGAAATCGCCCTCCGCTCCTAAAGGCAAAGTAAAAGGCACGATCGAGCGGGCAAAACTAGACGTTGCCGTCTCGAGAGCATGGCCGAAATCCGCGTGTTCTTTGTCGATCTTATTCACGACCATGAACCGCGGAAGCATGAATTCATTGGCGTACTGCCACGTCTTTTCCGTCTGTACCTCGATGCCGTGGACGCCGTCGACGACGACTAGTGCACAGTCAGCAACGCGAAGAGCCGGACGAGCGTGCGACACAAACGCGGCATAGCCCGGCGTATCGATAAAGTTTACTTTTGTGTCTTTGTATTCGAGGTGGGCGAAATTGTTGTTAAGTGAGACTTTGCGGGCTATCGAATCTTCTTCGTAGTCGGTTACGGTCGTACCTTCGTCGACTTTGCCCCAGCGGGGTGCTCCGGCCACATAGAGCAGCGAACTGACGAGCTGGGTTTTACCCGCGTCGCCGTGTCCAATGACAGCCATATTCCTGATGTTCTCAGTTGTGAATGCTTTCATGTTCGGCAATCTCTCCTTTATTGAGGGTTTCGAATTTCAAAGATTTCGCGTACAACACCGCCACGAACGTCCAAAACAGCTAAATAAGCTAGAACCATTCTGGCCGCGAAACCACCGGGTTGTTGGTAATCAACAAATTTATATCACTATAAATGAAAGGGCAACTGCAATTACTCGTCAATTATGTGTGCCTCGCGTTCGATGCCGCGAGAATCTGGCCGCATCTCTTGCTTCCGCGAGGGCTTGGGGATTATTGTTGAACTTTCGCTCAAAAAGAAATGTCTGATTTCGAGACCTCGATAAATTCACTTGACCTTGGCCTTTTTCAACGGATCCCGAGCCAGTCAACCGAAATGGACAAGGCATCGCTTCTTGCTATTCAAGCCGCGGTTCGGGAGTTGGTTCCTAAGTACAGGTATCTCGAGATCGGGTCTTACCTCGGCGGAAGCATTCAGCCCCATTTGCTCGACCCTAGATGCAGGCGGATCTATTCGATCGATAAACGCCCTCCTCAGCAACCCGATGCTCGCGGGTACGACTGGCGATACGAAAATAACTCGACAGAGAGAATGCTGGCTAAATTACGCGATGTAGCTGAAGACCTCTCGAAGATCGTGACGATCGATGGCGATACGAGGGATGTCGCGGTCGAGAACGTTTCTGAACCAGTCGACCTTTGCTTCATTGACGGCGAACATACCGATATTGCGGCGATCGCGGATTTCAAATTTTGTCTGGACATTCTAGAAGATAATGGCGCGATCGTCTTCCACGATGCACATATCGTATATAATGGCATCGCTGACGTGCTGACCATGCTGAGGGACGCGGGAAAGAGCTTCAATGCCTACGTTTTGCCACATACGGTTTTTGTCGTTGAGATCGGCGATTTTCCGGTGAGAGAGAATCATCACGTCGCAAGATTGGCGGCCGACAATAGCCATAGCTACCTTTTCGCGTTGCGCGACAACGACCAATTTCGCCGTTTCGCCAATCGATTCCCATTTGGGCTGATGCGGCGGCTTATTACGAAAGTTCGTGCCGGGAATGTCAGTAAATGATAGGTGGAAACCCGAAAACGAGAGAAACGCATCATATGCGAAGGGCTAAAGCCTTTGATCGACAGCGCTGTTTGGAGAAAACTAATGTCTAGAGAAACGTTTCGGATCCGCTTTGTCATTTCATCCGTGCTTGCTGCGGTCGTGTGCTTGCAGCCGCTGGTTGCGTTGGCGCAGGACTTGGTCGCGGTCAGCAGCATCACGGGCGGATCGAGCGTTTTTGTTTTTCGGAATAACGCACGGGCCATTCGTCGAACGATATCGCCGGTCAAGCCAACGCGAACCAAGGTACAGCGGATAGAGACCGTCAAAAAGATCAAGAGACAGTATGAAACCATCGCCCGCGTTGTCCCGAGACGTCAGAAAGCAGTTCCTGTTGATCCCGTTAAGAGTCCAGTTTCCAAATCGCTTCCGCCAGCTCAGGGAGCGATCCGGTTTGCGGGCGTTGGTGAGTTCTACCTCGAAAAAGGTGATTTTGAGTTATCATTTGCCGCATTTCGTGACGCGCTCGAACTTGATCCCGAAAGCGTTTTAGCGAAAACCGGATACAGCGAAGCTCTCGCCGCCAAGGGAAACGATCTGCTTTTGAAAGATCAAGCTGGCCCGGCAAAGGCGATGTTCCTCGAAGCTCTGAAGTTTGACGCAAAGAATTCCGCCGCCTACTTCGGGCTTGCGGAGGCATATACCGAACTTAATGAAGTTGATCAGGCGATCGCTAATTACGAAAAAGCTCTCGAAAACGATAAGGATCTGACCGAGATCCATATACCTCTCGGCATTCTTTACTACCAGAGCGGACAGATCGATAAGGCCGACGAACTTTTAACCAAAGCGGCGTCCAAGGATCCTAATTCGTCTGAGGCCAATTTCTTCCTCGGTCTCGTTCGCGTCTCTCAGAATCGCGATGAGGATGCACTTGTCGCATTTGTAAAGGCGAAGACTCTCGATCCTACAAATGCTGACGCCTTCTTCAACGCTGCAGAGGCTCTCGTGAGGCTCAAACGCTTGAACGACGCCGTTCCAGAATATGAAAAAGCGACTACGTTGAAACCGTCGCTGTTTGACGCGTGGTTCGGGCTCGGAGAGGTGTACTTCGCCCTTGGCGATCATCCGAACGCGATCAAAGCATACCAGGCGGCGTCGAGGCTAAAGAATACCGAATGGGAGGTTTTTTCAGGTCTTGCCGAGAGTTACCGCATAACGAATCAGTACGAGAAGGCTGAAGCGAATTATCGCCTCGCTGGACTTTTCCTTACGCGGGTAAAGGACTACGACAAGATGAAGATCGCCGAATTTAACAGCAAGATCGGCCTCGTCATCGGGCAGGCTTGTGATATCAAACAGCAGCAGCGACTTGCTTGCGATTGGAGCGGTGCGATCGATGCTCTTCAGAAAACGGTTGATATCTCGCAGGACCCGATCGATTACGTAAACCTCGGGTGGGCCTATTTTCGCGTTGGCCATTTTGAAGCAGAGAACAAAAACCTTCCGGTCGCGCGTCCGTATCTCGAGAAGGCCAGGGGAGCTCTCGAAACGGCGGTAAAGGCTGGACCACCGGCGGAGGATTTCGCTCTGCAGAATCTTGCCTCAGTTTATATCGATCTCGGCGACAATAAGATGGCGATCGAAACCCTTACTCGGCTTCTGCAGCGAAAACCTGAGACCGATTTTGCCCGGTACGCGATAGGGGTTGCCTATTTCAGAAGTAATGATTTTGTCAACGCAGAGAAATGGTTCCGCGACGCGATAAGCAAAGAGCCGAAGAACGTCGTTTACCACATGGCCCTAGGCAATGCCCTGATAAGCAGAAAAGACAGCAAGGGACTAAAAGCTCTTATCGAGACTCTGAAAGGTATCGACGCCAGTGCCGCTGACGAACTCGACCGTAAGCGACAGCAGTTCCGCATGTGATCGAAGCGACCTCCTCTTTAAGCCCGGTTTGAATGTTGACCTAAAGATCCTGGAAAACATCCCGCTCGCACCGTTGACAACACTCGGAGTCGGCGGTGCGGCCCGCTATTTTGTAAAGGCCAATACCGAGGCAGAAGTTGAGTCGGCAATTGGTTTCGCAACGGCGAATTCTCTGCCATTGTTCGTTCTCGGCGGGGGGAGTAACGTTTTGATAGCTGACACTGGCTTCAAGGGGCTTGTACTTCAAATTGGTATAAAGGGAAGACGCGAGATTGATACCGAAGATTCAGGTATGGTGTGCGTCGAAGCGGCCGCTGGTGAGGACTGGGACGAAACTGTCGCGTGGTGTGTCGAACGAGATCTCGCCGGCATTGAATGTTTAAGCGGCATACCCGGCCTTGTCGGCGGGACACCGGTTCAGAATGTTGGGGCGTATGGCCAGGAAGTGTCGGAAACGATACGGGAAGTTAGGTGTTTCGATCGTCGGGCCCATAGTTTTGTCACGCTCTCAAACGCCGACTGCGAGTTCAGCTACAGAAAAAGCATCTTTAATTCCACCGATCGCGATCGATATGTTGTTTTAGGCGTCGTATTTGAGCTGAAACGATCCGGGGAGCCGCAAATCGTCTATCGCGACCTCGTAGAATACTTCGCCGGCACATCGCCCTCCATCGCCGACACTCGCGAAGCGGTGCTTAGTATCCGGCGGGCAAAGTCGATGGTGATCGACGCGGACGATCCGAATTGTAAGAGTGCCGGATCTTTCTTCAAAAACCCAACCATAGAAAAGGCGCGGTTCGACAACCTTGCGATCGATTTTCCCGGGATCCCGAACTTTGATGCAGGCGATCTCGTAAAGATCCCGGCCGCGTGGCTGATCGAAAATGCGGGCTTCACCAAAGGTTATTCGCTTGGCAATGCCGGCATATCGTCTAGGCACACGCTTGCGTTAATTAATCGCGGCGGTGCAAGTGCTGGCGAAATTCTCGTTCTCAAAGAGAAGATACGCGATGCCGTTGCAAAAAAATTTGGCATTGATCTGATTCCCGAGCCCGTATTTGTTGGGTTTTGAGAATTAAAAATTCTATCGCCCGATCTGATAATTATTATATAATTCAGAGGGTTCACTAACACGCCATGTTCAAGCTAAAAGAATTCACAGTCTTTCTAATGTTCGCTATCTTTTCGACTGGCCTGCCTGCACCGCGGTCAGTCGCGGCACAGGACCTTGTTCCTAGTGAGGAATTTGCCGGTGGATCAAGTGTTTTCGTTTTTCGCCAATCGCGAAAACAGCCTCAGTCGCGAGCCGGCGGCGGCAGTGTGAGCTCTTCTGGATCTGGCCGTTCCAAGGCTCCGAGGAGCGCGGCTCAGACGTCGGCACAGATCGCAACCGCGGCCAAAAAACGACGGGCAGCGGCGATCGCCGCCCGAAAACAGGCCGCTAGGGCAGAAGCGAATCGCAGACTCGCGTTATCAAACACATTGACGGTCAAAGCCGAAGGTTTTCTAGACACTGACCAAACTGACCTGGCGATCAAAAGCTATAGGGACGCTCTTGTCCAGAATGCGAATAATGCGCGGGCGAAAGAAGGACTTAGCAACGCACTGACGGCCAAAGGGATTGTGGTTGCGGGAGATACAAACAATGAGGCGGCGGCGATACATTTTGAAGAAGCCGTCAAATTCGACAGTAAGAACGACGTTGCATATGCCAAGCTAGGTGCTATCCACGACGCCTATGGGCGCAAAGATAAGGCTCTGCTTAATTACGAAAAGGCTCTTGCTATCAATCCCGAGTATTCGACCCTTTATGCCCCGATCGGCATCGCCCACCTTGATAAGGGCGAGGTCGCGAAAGCGGAAGAGTTCATGCGAAAGGCAGAGACAGCCGGCGTGGACAATGTTGATTCACGATTTCTAAAGGGCGTGCTGCTTTTTAAGCAGAACAACGATGCAGAAGCTCTCACAGCATTCAACAGAGTACTCGAACTCGACGGGCGTTTTGTCGAGGCTCAATACTTTAAGGGCCAGATACTCGATCGGACGGGGAAGTCGGCCGAAGCACTCGCCTCCTATAAAAAGACCCTCGAATGGGAACCCGCGTTTACTCCGGCGTCTTTCGAGATCGGCGTAGCATCGTACAATGCCGGCGACTACGCTGGGGCCGCTGCCGCCTATGAACAAGTCGTAAAGACTGAGAAGGATAATTACCAGGCCCACGCAAATCTTGCCAGTTCCTATCGGCAGTTGGAGCGATTCGCTGATGCAAATGCGCAGTACGCTCTGGCATCTGCCGGGATAAAGACTGCGGATCTCTATAGTGAATGGGGTTACTGCCTAGGCAAGGTGGGTGAGTGGGAGAAGGCGTCGGCGCGGTTAGCAACTGCGAAAGAAATAAGCCCGACCGCCATAGATAACTCGAACGTTGGCTGGGCCCACTACAACGCGGGTCAGGCTCAGACAGTGGCCAAGGAACCTGAAAAGGCTAAGGCCAGCTATGCGCTTGCAAAAGCTGCACTTGAGGTTGCGGTTCAGCTCGACCCACGGCTCGACGCTGCTTACCTCAATCTCGGATCGACCCACAATGGGCTCGGAGAATTTCAGCTTGCGGTCAACGTTCTTAAAACGGTTCTTGGCTTTCGAAGAGATTGGGCGATCGCAGCGAATCAGCTCGGACTCGGGTATCGCGGACTCGGAGACATGAAAAACGCGATCGCTACCTTCAAACGGGTTGTAGATCTCGACAAGAATAGTGTTACGGGATTGTTCAATCTCGGAGCGACCTATCAGATCAGCGGCAATGCCAAGGAAGCCAAAAAGATCAATGACCAGCTCAGAAAGATCAATCCGGCGGCGGCATCGAGGCTCGACGATGTGATTTCGGGTAAGGTGGTTCTCGACGGGGTTACGAGGCAGATCAATCAGAAAATTCCGTCCATTCCTCGGCTCCCAAGGTTTCCGTAGTCATCGCAGACTAGCTAATTTGAAGTGCGGTTCGAGAGAGCCGCACTTTTTTTGTATAATTGCGAGTTTAAACAGATGCCAAGACGCGACGATATACACAAAATACTGATCATCGGCTCGGGCCCGATCGTCATCGGGCAAGCGTGCGAATTCGACTATTCGGGAACACAGGCATGCCGGGCCTTGAAACAGGAAGGGTACGAGGTCGTTTTGATCAACTCCAACCCGGCCACGATCATGACCGACCCCGAGATCGCCGATAGAACGTATATCGAGCCGCTGACTGTTGAAACCGCGACGGCGATCATCGAAAAAGAACGTCCCGACGCTCTGTTGCCGACCGTCGGCGGACAGACCGGACTCAACCTGTCGGTCGAACTCTACGAGCAGGGAATTCTGGATAAATTCGGCGTGAAGCTTATCGGTGCGAACATCGATGCGATCAAGGTTGGCGAGGACCGTGAGCTTTTCAAGGCTGCGATGGACGAGATCGGTATCCAGAGCCCGAGAGGCGGATTTGCACACACGTGGGAAGAGGCCGAAAAGATCGTCGAAGAAGTTGGGTATCCGGCGATCATTCGCCCGTCGTTTACGCTCGGCGGAACGGGCGGCGGCACCGCATTTAATCCGGACGAATTTGAAACGATCGCGAAGAGTGGGCTGGCCGCCTCGCCAAATTCTCAGATACTCATTGAAGAATCTATCCTCGGCTGGAAGGAATACGAACTAGAGGTCATGCGCGACCTCAACGACAACGTCGTCATCATCTGTTCGATCGAAAATTTTGACCCGATGGGCGTCCATACCGGCGATTCCATCACTGTCGCACCTGCCCAGACATTGACCGACGTCGAGTATCAAAAGCTGCGCGACATGTCGAAAGCCTGTATTCGCCGGGTAGGCGTAGAGACTGGTGGATCGAATATTCAGTTTGCAGTTAACCCTGCCAATGGCGATGTACGCATCATCGAGATGAATCCCAGGGTTTCTCGTTCCTCAGCCCTCGCGTCGAAAGCGACAGGTTTCCCCATCGCAAAGATCGCCGCCAAGCTTGCGGTCGGATATACGCTCGACGAAATACCAAACGACATCACTAAAAAGACCCCCGCGTCTTTTGAGCCAACGATTGATTACGTCGTCACTAAAATACCAAAGTGGGCGTTCGAGAAGTTTCCCGGAGCCGAAGATGTGCTCGGAACCCAGATGAAATCGGTTGGTGAGGTGATGGCAATAGGGCGAACGTTCAAGGAGTCTTTATTTAAGGGGTTACGTTCACTAGAAGCTGTTAAACCTTTGCGTTTATTAGATGTTCCTGATGCTGAGTTGCAGCGAAAGTTGGCTCGCCCAAACTCTCAGCGTTTTTCTTATGTGACCTACGCATTGCAGATCGGATATTCACTTGAGGAGATCCATAGGCTTACGAAGATCGATCCGTGGTTCCTTGATCAGCTGGCTCAGGTGATGGAATTTCAGGCCACTCTTCAATCTAAGCCGTTGCTTAATTACACATCTGATGAATTAAGAACCGCCAAGGAATTTGGGCTGTCAGATCGAAGACTGTTTTTTCTAACTGGTTCACTGGAGACCGAAGTGCGAGATCGCAGGAAAGAATTAGGCATTACTCCGGTTTACAAGCGGGTCGATACTTGTGGGGCCGAGTTCGAATCGTTCACCCCGTACCTATATTCGAGTTACGAAGATGAATGCGAATCCGCTCCGACTGACCGTCGCAAGATAATGATCCTAGGCTCCGGGCCGAACCGGATCGGTCAGGGGATCGAATTCGACTATTGCTGCTGTCACGCTTCGTTCGCACTACGCGACGCGGATTTCGAGACCATAATGGTCAACTGCAATCCGGAAACGGTCTCGACCGACTACGACACCTCAGATCGTCTTTATTTTGAGCCGTTGACGTTCGAGGACGTGATGAACATCGTCGATGTTGAGAAACCGGAGGGCGTGATAGTCCAGTTTGGCGGCCAGACACCGCTGAATCTCGCCGGTCGTCTTCACGGAGCGGGTGTTCCGATCATAGGAACTTCGCCTGATTCCATTGATCTCGCCGAGGACCGTAAACGGTTTGGGGCATTGCTTGATGAGTTAAAAATACCTTGTCCTGAAAACTCCAGCGTTACGTCAGCAAATGAGGCGAAAACTATTGCAAACAAAATTGGTTATCCCATCGTCGTTCGTCCAAGTTTCGTGCTTGGTGGGCGAGCGATGGCGATCGTTTATGATGAACAGTCGCTCGACGAATATATGCGTTCCGCAGTCGACGCCTCTCCTGAAAAGCCGATCTTGATCGATAAGTTTTTGGAGCGTGCGTCTGAGATCGATGTTGACGCGTTGGCCGATGAGGATACGGTTGTGATAGCAGGAATTCAGGGTCACATCGAGGAGGCGGGAATTCATTCGGGCGATTCGTCCAGCGTTCTCCCAGCGCAAAAGATCGCCCCTGAGCACCTTGAGACCATCGAGCATTACACTCATCTGCTAGCACGCGGACTTAAGGTCAAGGGGTTGATGAACATTCAGTTCGCGATTCAGGACGATCGGGTCTACGTGATCGAGGTCAACCCGCGCGCGTCGCGAACGGTACCATTTGTGGCAAAGGCAACCGGTGTTCCGATCGCAAAGATCGCATCGCTCGTTATGGCGGGCCACAAGAAACTCGCGGACTTTAACCTTCCCGCGATACTTGCGGTGCCCAAGATCTTTGTAAAGTCACCGGTTTTCCCGTTTAAGAAATTTGCCGGAGTTGATCCTATCCTTGGTCCCGAAATGCATTCCACTGGCGAAGTGATGGGCGTTGGCGAGACCTTTGGCGAAGCGTACGGAAAAGCCATGGAAGGCGCTGGTTTGGTACTGCCTCTCAAGGGTAAAGCCTTTATATCGGTCAACAATACTGATAAAGGCCAAGCAGTTGTCCTTGCTCGTCGTCTCAACAAGCTTGGGTTTGACCTAGTTGCCACCTACGGTACGACCAAACGCTTGCAGGAAGTTGGGCTCGACTGCGAAACGGTATTTAAGGTGAACGAAGGCCGCCCCAACATCGCCGACCTGATAAAACAAGGCGAGATCGCCCTCATTATAAACACGCCACTCGGGAAAACATCCTTCTACGATGAACAAGCGATTCGCAAAGCCGCCCTGCAATTCAATGTACCTTGTGTGACGACGATCACCGGGGCCGAAGCTCTCGTCGAGGCGATCGCAACCAAGATGAACGAGAAAGGTGTTGTTGTCCGCAGCCTTCAGGAAATTCATGAGAAAGCCGAGGATGGAGTAATCGCCTCTTAGTAGTCATATTTGACCCCTCGGCGACTTTGCACTAACTTAGTGTAAACGTTCTGAAATTTAATACTTCGATAACATTTAATGACTGAATCGCACGACCGCGAGATCATTGGCGGGCATCTGCTCGTTATTGGCGGGGCGGAAGACAAATATAACGAGCGGCGAATCCTTAGAAAATTTCTTGAACTCGCCGGCGGCCCGGAAAAAGCAGAGATCTTGATCGTTCCGGTAGCGTCGGACTATCCAGAGTTTGCTGCTGACGTCTATACGCAGGCTTTCCGGAATCTCGGCGTCGCGAATCCCCGCGTGCTGCGGGCTACGTCGCGACAGGATGTGGTCGGGGCAGACGTAGAAAAGCTGCTGGATGGGGTGACCGGCATCATCATGACCGGCGGCGATCAGATGAGACTGGTCTCGATCCTTGGTGGAACCAAGCTCGCTGAGCGGATACGTGCGCTTGTTCGTGAAACCAACGTTGTTCTCGCAGGAACCAGTGCTGGAGCCGCCGCAATGAGTACCTCGATGATCGTCCGCGGCGAGCCAACCTCACATCCGCACAAAAACGCAGTTCGATTATCGCCGGGCCTCGGTTTTCTCAAGAATATTATCATCGACCAGCACTTCTCCGAACGCGGCCGCATCAGCCGATTGATAACGGCCGTCTCGTTCAATCCCTACAATCTTGGCATCGGCATCGATGAAAATACCGCGATAATTCTCGATGGTAAGGGAATACTCGAGGTCTACGGCCAGGGTACTACGACCATCGTAGATGGTTCACAGATCAGTTTTAACGAGATAGCGGAAGTTGCTGATCATGAAGCGTTTAGTGTTTGCGGGGTTCAGTTTCATGTGCTGCGAGACGGGCTCGTCTATAACTACCTTGACCGCCATCCGATCCAGCCGCCGAACGAGTTTCTCCTGCCCGACCTTGGATAGCTCATACCTTGATCGCGAATTGAAATGGAAGGAATAGATGGTAAAATCCATTTGTTCCTTTTCAATCTGTACTTTTTGTCCTCGACTCTTAGTAAATCTCTATGGAAATTCTCGAAATCCGTACTCTACGCGGCCCCAACTATTGGAGCGGTTACTGGAAAAAGCTCATTATCATGCGGCTCGACATCGGCGACTATGAGCAAAAGCCGACGAATAAGATCAAGGGCTTTTTCGACCGGATGATCGACGTCATGCCATCGCTCAATTCTCATGGCTGCAGCTACGGAGAGGAAGGCGGATTTCTCAAGCGCGTTAAAGAAGGCACCTGGGCGGGGCACGCGATCGAGCATTTTGCCCTCGAACTGCAGACGCTCGCCGGTATGGACACTGGTTATGGCCGTACCCGCGAGACTGGTGAAAAGGGAATCTACAACGTCGTTTACAGTTATCTCGAGGAAGAAGTTGGGCGTTTTGCCGGTCGGGTGGCAGTCAAATTGTGGCTCGATCTGGCGGAAGGCAGAGATCTCAATGAGATCAAGGAAGGCATTGCAAATAATATTCAGGAAATGCGGGAGATACGTGAGAATGTCCGCTTTGGACCTTCGACCGGATCGCTGGTAGAGGAGGCCGATCATCGGGACATCCCATTCATTCGTTTGAATGACCAATCGCTCGTTCAGCTTGGTTATGGCGTGTATCAGAAGCGGATCCAGGCGACGACGACGGTCAATACCAATATGATCTCGGTCGACATCGCCGGCAATAAACACGCAACGAAAAAGCTCCTTGGTGACATGGGCGTTCCCGTACCAAAGGGCTTCCGTATTCGCGATGTCGAAGACCTCGAAGACACTATAAGTGACGTAGGGTATCCTATTGTAATTAAACCACTTGATGGCAATCATGGGAAAGGTGCGACGGTCGGTATCAAGTCGCTGGAAGATGCGAAAATTGCTTTTGAAAAGGCCAAGGAATATTCGCGATACGTCATTGTAGAAAAGCAGCTTATCGGCGAAGACTTTCGAGCATTGGTGGTCAACAATCGGCTTATTGCAGTTGCCGAACGTGTGCCCGCTCATGTGATAGGTGACGGGAAAAGTTCGATCCAGAAACTCATTGAGAAAACCAATGAGGATCCGCGTCGCGGTTACGGGCATGAGAATGTGCTGACGCAGATCGACATCGATAATCAGACTCTCCGGTGTATCAAGAAAGCTGGCTACACGCTGGAGTCCGTTCTCAAGAAGGGTGAAAAACTTTACCTAAAAACCACTGCCAATATTTCGACCGGCGGCACCGCGATAGATCGCACCGATGAGGTGCATCCCGAGAACGTTTTCCTGTTCGAGCGGATCGCGAAGATCATAGGGCTTGATGTTGCAGGCGTTGACGTTATCGCTCCGAACGTGAGTGAGCCGCTTCGTGAGAACGGCGGCGGCATCATCGAGGTAAACGCTGCTCCGGGATTCCGTATGCACCTGAGTCCGAGTGAGGGGATAGGCCGCAACGTTGCCGAACACGTGATCGACATGCTCTTTCCCCCGGGGACCCCGGCTCGTATCCCGATCTTTGCGATCACCGGAACGAATGGGAAGACGACCACGACTCGGTTGATCGCGCACATTCTAAAAAATAGTGGTCGTACGGTCGGTTTTACGACTACCGACGGTACCTACATCGGCAACCAGCAAATTGTTGCGGGCGACAATACCGGCCCGGTTTCGGCTCAACTCGTGCTCAAAGACCCAACGGTCGATGTCGCGGTGCTTGAAACCGCACGTGGCGGGATCATTCGGTCCGGTCTCGGCTTCGACTATTGCGATATCGGCGTCGTGATGAACGTCGCTGCGGATCATCTCGGGCTGAAAGACGTAAACACTCTAGAAGACCTCGCGAGGGTCAAATCGGTAGTTCCGCGAGCCGTTTCTAAGAAAGGCTACGCTGTGCTAAATGCTGAAGATCCATTAGTTTACGCCATGAAAGAGAAGGTAGACGGTAAAGTTGTCTGCTTTTCGATGGACGAGAACAACCCGGTCATAAAGCGAAGAGCCGAACGCGGCCGCGTTTCGTGCGTGTATGAGAATGGCTACGTCACGATCCTAAAAGGTAAGTGGAAAGTGCGTGTTGAAAAGGTCACCAATATTCCACTCACCTATGGCGGCAGAGCCGAATTTATGGTGCAGAATGTGCTTGCTGCGACGCTCGCTTGTTTCGTTCACGGCGTCTCTCTTGAAGACCTCCGCGTCGGCTTAACGACGTTCAATGCCGGTACAGCTCAAACGCCGGGCCGTCTCAATTTTGTGGAGATAGGTGACGTAACCGTACTCATGGATTACGCCCATAACCCAGCCGGACTCAGAGGTTTAACAAACTTTATCTCTAAACTGCCTAACAAATATCGGACGGTAGTTTTGAACGGAACCGGCGACCGTCGCGACGATGACATCCGCGAATTCGGCAAGATCGCAGCGGACAATTTCGACCGTGTAGTCATACGTACCGGCAACTACCTCCGCGGTCGCACTCCCGACGAGCTGCACGCGCTACTACAGGAAGGAATTGCACAAAGCTCAAATAATCCTACGGTCCGGATCATCTCTGATGGCAGAGCCGCCATCCATCACGCAATCAAATATGGACGTAAGGGCGAACTCGTTGTTACCCTTGCCGATCGCGTGCCTGACGATATTAAATATGTTCAGGAATATCGTGACATGATTCAGCAGTAATGTCGGACAGAATGGTAGAACTGCTTAGCAAGAAGATCGGGGAATCAAACGCCCGATGTCTTGCCGACGCTGGCCTTCTAAATGATTCCCTTTTTCAATACCGGCAGTCGATAAATGGCAAAGTTGCTCGACTTCTATGTGAGTTGCCGTCTCTACGTATTATTCAGTTCGGATCTGCTAAACCCGACGGTAAGAGCCTTGAGTGTCTTAACAGCGAGGTTTTTGCGAAACGTAAAGACATAGCACTCCGAGTTTACTCGGACTCAGATTTGTGGGCCGACATTACCTTTCTACGCTATCTTCCCGAAGTGGAACGTTTTGATTGGGAGTCCGATACCTTTGGCTCCATCGAGCCTCTAAGATCGTTTAAAACGCTCAGGCATCTCGGCCTAGGTTTAACCCAACCAAAACCCAAGATCGATTTACAGTTTCTACCAGACTTTGGCGGCACACTTGAAAGTCTGAGTCTTGCGGGTGATTTCAAGAACGCCTCTAAAGTGATACCACAGTTAGGCGGGCTTAGATCCGCCTGGTTTGTGTCGACCAAACTAGATGATTTCCAATTTCTTGAAGGTCTGCCAATCGAGATACTTGGGAATTACGGAAGCAGAGTTAAGAGTTTTGATTCTGTGCGCTACCTTAAAGGTTTAAAACGACTTTGGGTTAAAACAAATACAAAGCTTGAGGGTATTGAGTTTGTTGAACCTTTGTCGAAATTAGAGCGAATTGAATTGTTCTTTGTGTCGAAGCTCACCAAATTCCCGAAGTGCGATCACCTAACTAATCTGAAGCTAATCATCGCTTACACATGCAACAGACTTTCCGACATTTCAGAATTGCAAAAATTGTCTGATGTAAAGATAAGTGCGAGCGGGAAATCGATCGAAAACGGCCCGTATCAAACAGACGATTTTACGTGGTCTTACGCGCTTGATATCAGCGGTAGAGTTCTGTAGACATAGGCAAAGACGAAGTAGCCCATCCCCTGTACATCCCCTCCGAATTAAACGGCAAAGTCACATTACCCTGAGAATCGACCGCGATCAGCCCGCCTTCGCCTTGGATTGACGTTAAGTGTTCGATCGTTTCGCGGGCGGCGGCTTCGAGTGATAATCCCTTGTACTTCATCCGAGCGGCGACGTCGTAGGCGGTGGAGGCGAGCATGAAGTATTCGCCGTGGCCGGTGCAGGAGACTGCGACGGTTTCGTCGGCATAGTTGCCGGCACCGATTATCGGCGTGTCGCCGACGCGGCCGAATTTTTTGTTGGTCATGCCGCCGGTCGAGGTGGCGGCGGCCAGGCGGCCTCGCGAGTCGCATGCGACCGCCCCTACGGTCCCTAATTGCGGATTGCGGATCGCGGATCGCGGATTTTCATCCGGTCCAAGGTCTTCGCTTTCTTGCTCTGCAGTTCTGTCTGAACTATTCGAATCCGCAATCCGCGATCCACGATCCGCGATCGCCGAGTGATCGAGCTGAACTCGGCCTGCGGCCATTGCTTCCTGTAGCTGCAGCCAGCGGTGTTCGGTGAAGAAGTATTCGTCGGGTTCGGTTTCGATGCCGAGCTGTTCGGCAAACTGGTTGGCACCTTCACCGGCGAGGAGAACGTGCTCAGTTTTCTCCATGACGAGGCGGGCGAGCCGGATCGGGTTCCGGATGTTCTTAACGAAGGCGACCGCTCCGGCCTTCAGGGTCGAGCCGTCCATTATCGAAGCGTCCATCTCCTGCTCGCCTTCGTGGGTAAAGACCGAGCCGCGGCCGGCGTTAAAGAGAGGGGAATCTTCGAGCACGATCACCGACGCCTCGACCGCGTCGAGCGACGAGCCACCGTCTTCGAGGATCGAGTAACCCGCTCGCAGGGCATTTTCCAGAGCACCGCGATACTCGCGTTCTAATTCCGGAGTCATTTGCGATCTGAGGATCGTACCCGCTCCGCCGTGAATTGCTAACGCTATTTTGTTCATAAAACGAGTTTACCGCAGAATCGGTCAGAACCGCCTGCGTAAGCGGGCGGCAATAGACGCGATGGGAGAACAGCGTGCTTTTATTGATACGATGTTCCAACCATTGCGTTCTTATTTCTGGTGATTGTACGAGGACGCTGCGTGCTTTGCCGCCCGCTTACGCAGGCGGTTCTGACAGTTTTGCGTTCCGTAGCCTCAAAGCATTTGCGATCACCGAGACCGAACTGAACGTCATCGCAAGGCTTGCGATCATTGGCGAGAGCAGCAGACCGAGCACCGGGAACAGTACGCCGGCGGCGATCGGCACCCCGATGATGTTGTAGATGAAGGCGAAGAACAGGTTTTGGCGGATGTTCTTCATCGTAGCCCGGCTCAGCGTGTGGGCCTTCATAATGCCGTCGAGATCGGGCCTTAGCAGCGTTATATCGGCCGATTCGATCGCGACGTCGGTGCCGCTCGCAAAGGCGATGCCGACATTGGCCTGGGCGAGAGCCGGAGCGTCGTTTACGCCGTCACCGGCCATTGCGACGACTTTGCCACGTGCTTGCAGGGCCTTGACCTTTTCGGCTTTGTGCTCTGGCATTACCTCGGCGAATATCTGCGTGATGCCGAGTTCACGGGCGACGGCTTCGGCGGTTGCCTGAGCGTCGCCGGTCATCATTACCACCTCGATGCCGCGTTTCTGGATATTCTCGATCGCAGCCCTCGCCGAAGGCTTTATCGGGTCGGAGATATGGATCGAAGCGGCGGGAAGTCCCTCGATACGAAGCTCGATGTTCGAACGGCCCGCCGGAAGTGACGACAAGCCCGCGAGTGCCGACCGGCCGACGTAGATCTTTGCGCCGTCTACGGTTCCGGTGACGCCGATACCCGTTTCGGACGCAAAATCGGTGACCTCAAGTAATCCGATGCCGCGCTTTTCGGCCTCGGCGACGATCGCGGCGGCAAGCGGATGCTCGCTGTGGCGTTCGAGAGAAGCAGCTAGCTGCAGCACTTTGTCGGTAGAGAGGTCGTCGGCTTTGCCTTCGGCTCCGCGGGCGACCTTGCCGATGATGCGAATGTCCGTTATTGACGGCTTTCCTTCGGTCAGCGTGCCCGTTTTGTCGATGACCAGAGCGTTGACCTTTTCGAGCGTTTCGAGGGCCTCGGCTTTCTTGATAAGGACGCCGTTCTTTGCTCCGTGGCCGGTGCCCACCATTATCGACATCGGAGTCGCCAGGCCGAGGGCGCAGGGGCAGGCGATGATCAGCACCGAAACCGCAGCAACAATTGCGTAGGCAAGACTTCCAAATGCAAACATCCAGACCGCAAATGCTACGACCGCGACCACGAGCACTGCCGGGACGAAATATGCTGAGACTACATCAGCGAGCCGCTGGATCGGGGCTCGGCTGCGGGCCGCTTCACCGACCATCTTCACGATCTGGGCCAGGAGCGTTTCGCCGCCGACCTTTTCCGCTCGCATGGTGAACGAGCGGTTTCCGTTGATCGTGCCGCCGATGACCTTTGCCCCGGAGCTTTTTTCGACCGGCATCGATTCGCCGGTGACCATCGATTCGTCGATGGCGGTCTCGCCGTCGATTATCTCGCCGTCGGTTGGGACCTTTTCGTTTGCTTTTACACGTAGGAGTTGTCCGACATGAACATGTCGAAGATCGATGACCTCATCGGTGCCGTCATCGCGAATGACGGTCGCTGTTTCCGGGGCTAGGCGGAGCAATTCCTTGATCGCCGACGACGTTTGCGACCGAGCACGCAGTTCGAGCACCTGCCCGAGCAGCACAAGCGTCGTGATGACTGCGGCTGATTCGAAATAGCCCGGGATCAAGCCCGTATGCGAGTCGCGCATCGCTTCAGGAAACCATCCGGGAGCGAATAAGGCGGCGATGCTTAGTAAATAAGCCGCTCCGGTACCGATCGCGATCAGCGTGAACATGTTCGGGCTCAGGTTTCTAACCGACTGAACGGCCCTGACAAAAAATGGCCAGCCGCCCCAAAGTACGACCGGCGTCGCCAATACGAACTGGATCCACATCGATATCGCCGAGGCCCTGCCATGTGGCCACGAAGGGAAAAGGGAATTGAGGTCGACGAACATTTCCCCCATCGCCAGCACGAAGATGGGCAGAGTCAACACTGCCGAAACTGCAAATCGGCGTTTCATGTCGACGTATTCCGGATCGGGCCTATCGTCGAGCGATATCTCCTTTGGCTCAAGGGCCATTCCGCATATAGGACACGACCCCGGTCCGATCTGGACGATCTCGGGATGCATCGGGCAGGTGTACTCGACATCAAGGGGCATGTCTTCGGCGACAGCCGCCGAGAGGTATCTCTCAGGTGTCGCCTTGAATTTATCGAGGCAGCCTGGTGAACAGAAGTGATATGTGATGCCGCCGTGAATGTGCGAACCGGCCGAGCGAGCGGGATCGACCGTCATTCCGCACACGGGATCTATCGATGGAAGTTCGATCTCTGGTTGTGAAATGAAGTAGTGCTCGGCCGTCGTATGCCCTGCATCGCAGCACGATCCGGCGACAGTTTCGGTCGAGCCAAAAAGATATTTTTCCGGCTCTGCTTTGAATTTATCCTTGCAGCCGATATTACAAAAGTAGTAAGTGGTTCCGTCGTGCTGATGGCTCGCCGCGGCAGATTCCGGAGTGACCAGCATCTTGCATACCGGATCGGTGTGTACTTCGGGCAATGGTTCCGCTTTTCGCCCGAGTTGAACCGGCATAGGTTTCGTTGGTTCGTTGTTTTTCATGTATTTCTTTCCTCCGAAACAAGTCTACAACCTGTGAGTAAGTGTCAAGTCAAGGGCTTTCTTCCGTATCTGTAAAACTTTCTATCAAGCGGCAAACGGAGTGGCCGTCGGGCTGCGAATTTTTCATAGAGCTCCACGTTTCCGCTGCTGATTCCAGCCTTTTCTGAAGCCTCTCAAGTTGACGGATCTTCTCCCTGTTTTCCTCGATCCGTTTCCTAACCACGTCGCGAACCATTGGACATGGGGAATCTCCATGTGCGGCATGGCTGAGGATAGTCTCGATCTCTGCGAGCGTGAAACCCAGCTCCTTCGCTGAGGAAATAAAACGCAAACGCTCGGTGTCGGCGGGCTTATATATCTTATAACCGTTTCGAAGATCTCGGGATGGTTTAAGCAGTCCGATTCGGGTGTAGTAACGAACCGTAAAGAGCGGAACCTTAGCCCGCTTGGCAAGAATCGAGGCGGTCAGCATACACCACCTGATTTTATAGCATCAGGAGATATTTTTCCGGAATCTCAGAGGAATTGTGAATATGTTTTACCAGACAAAACTCTTTTGTTTTGTCACCTTAACCGAAAAGGCAAGTGTCCGTCGAGGGCATACGCAAAGCTTGGAAGCCATTACTAAAGGCTCGTCCGGCTGCCGAAGTGGGGTAAACATGTCAAAAAAATTCTTACTGCTTATTGGTATGTTCGCTGTTATGGCGGGCGTTTCATTCGCTCAGATCAACAAATTCCCGTCACCTGTCGCAACGAAGCTTATATCCGGTAACGACGTTTCCGACCCGCTCGGCTTGCTCGAGTTCGACGACGAAGATGACGAAAAGGCGAAAAAGGCTGCAGGCGTAAAGGCCTCGGTCGTCGTGAACATGTCGTCCGCCGAGCAGGCGGCGTTTGAGTTGATCAACCGTATTCGCATCGAGAAAGGACTCGAACCGCTGAGTTGGAATGCTGAGATCGCCGCGGTGGCCCGTCTGCACTCGCAAAACATGGCTGAATTTCGCTTCTTCTCGCACCGCGGCCTCGATAATAAGCTCGTCAGCGACCGGGCCGACCAGCTCAAACTAGGCAAATGGCGTTCGATTGGCGAAAACATCGCCTTTAACCGGGGTTACGCCGACCCAGTCGCCATGGCCGTCGAACTCTGGCTCGATTCGCCAACTCACAAACGCAATATGATGGACCCGAACTGGAAAGAATCCGCCATCGGAGTAGCGAAAGCTCCGGACGGGTCGGTTTATTTTACGCAGGTGTTCTTGATAAGGAAGTAGACTGCGGAAGTCCGCACTCAGTCAGGGCTCCCGCGGCGGCATATTTCCGTCAGGGAGCCCTTACTTCGTGCGGGCTTCTGGATTATTGTAGAGTTATGTCGCCTTCGTTTGCGTTGCCGTCATTTGCAAAGATCAACTGGACTCTTCGTGTTTTGGGGAGACGCAACGATGGATTTCATGAGTTGTTTACGGTTTTTCAGACCGTTTCGCTGCATGACACGCTTCATTTTGAGGTTGGTGAGTCGATAGAGTTTAACTGCGACGACCCGGCAATTCCTGAGGATGAGACCAATCTGGTTGTGAAGGCGGCGTATTTGCTCAAGAACGCGACTCGTGCGGACGGTGGGGCTCGGATATTTCTTGAGAAACGGATTCCGTCGCCGGGCGGTTTAGGCGGCGGATCTTCGAATGCCGCTGTCACATTGATCGCTCTGAATCGCCTGTGGGGACTGGATCTGCCGCAGTACGAACTGCATTCGCTTGCAGCCGAACTCGGGTCAGACGTGCCGTTTTTCCTTCACGGCGGCACTGCCATCGGAACGGGACGGGGCGAGTTTATCGAGCCGATCGACGATGTTTTGGCTGAGAACTTGGCGATCGTTACGCCTGCGATCGCGGTTTCAACCAAAGATGCGTTTGAGAGCCTTAACGCTCCCACCTTGACATTTGAGGAGCGAGATCATATTCTTCCTGTTTGCCGTACCGAAGCGTTGACGCTCGATCCGCGACGTACTGCTTTGAAAAATGATTTTGAGCGGACGGTTTTCGCCGCCCATCCTGAGATCGCGTGGGTGAAAACGACCTTGCTCGAACTCGGTGCAGTTAATGCCGCGATGAGCGGCAGCGGGGCTTCGGTCTTCGCAATATTTGACAATACAGAGACACGGCAATCTGCTATAAAAGCCCTCGATGACCAATCGACCTGGCGAAAGTTTGCCGTAGCGACCGTCGGGCGAAATGAATACGCCCAAGCCCTCGGGCTCTAGGTCGCTTCCGCGTCTTAAAAAGAAAATTCGCATTGGGGCGTAGCCAAGTGGTAAGGCACCGGTCTTTGGATCCGGCATTCGTAGGTTCGAGTCCTCCCGCCCCAGCCAATTTCGATTTTGTAAGCGGGCTGTCTCTGAAAACGGAGTCAGTCCGTTTTTGATTTTGAATTGGTGCAAGGGCTTACGCGTTAGCAATGGCCATACTTGCAGCGTTGAATGTTTCGCCCTTGCTAACGCGCGGGCTTTTGCAACGGGAATATGAGCGTCAACGGCAAAATTAAGGTCTTTACGGGCAGCGCTCATCCTGGATTGGCGGACGAGATCTGCGGTCATCTTGGGATCGAGATCGGAAAAGCGGTCGCAAATAGATTCTCGGACGGGGAATTCAATTTCCAGATCGGCGAGAACGTCCGCGGACATGATGTTTTTATCGTCCAGCCGACGTGTCCGCCGAGCGATCGCCACTTGATGGAGTTGCTCATAATGCTCGATGCTTTTATTCGAGCGTCCGCAGAGCGAGTAACGGCTGTTATACCATATTTTGGTTACGCGAGGTCGGATAAGAAGGATCGGCCGCGTGTTCCGATCTCGGCAAAGATGGTGTCGAACATCATCACAAAAGCCGGTGCACAGCGTGTTTTGACAGTTGACCTGCACGCTTCGCAGATACAAGGGTTCTTTGATATTCCGGTCGATCATTTGTACGCCGCTCCGGTCGTGGTCGATTATTTTCGCCGAAACCCGATCGAGAATCTGATCGTCGTCGCCCCCGATACTGGTGGTGCCGAGCGTGCAAGAGCATACGCGAAACGTCTTGACGCGGGCCTAGCGCTTTGCGACAAACGGCGAGAGCGTGCGAATGAAGCGGATGTAATGAACATTGTCGGCGACGTACGTGGCAAGAATTGCCTGATCATCGATGACATGTGCGACACGGGCGGAACGATCTGCAAAGTCGCGGAGGCCCTTCATAAGGCAGGGGCGAATGAGATCTCGGCGTGTTTCACACACGGGGTTTTGAGCGGGAACGCAGTGGAGAATATCTCGAACTCGCACTTGAAAAAGGTGATCGTCACAAACACGATCCCGACTGGTGCAGACGCACAGAGGCTCGTCGAAACGGGCCAAATAGAAGTTTTGAGCGTCGCCGGGCTGCTCGCTTCGGCGATCAGATCGATCCATGACGAGACCAGTGTTTCGTCGTTGTTTATTTGAGTTTTTGGTTTCAAGTTCCAAGTTGGAAGCCTGAGAGTAAAGTTTGACCTTGGAACTCAACGAAAGATTATGGCTGATAAAATTGTTATAAAAGGTGAAGTTCGCGACACCCGTGGTAAGAACGAGAACCGCAGGCTTCGAGTTGCCGGCAAGATCCCTGTCGTCGTCTATGGCGGCGGATCGGAAAGTCTCGCCGCAGCCGCGGACCTGCGAGCACTGGCAGCCGTTCTTAGAACGGACAGCGGTGTTAACTCGGTCTTCTCGCTAGATATTCCCGGTGTCGGCATCAATGACGTGATCTTCCAGGCTCGTCAGATCCACCCTATCACCGGCCGTTTGATACACGCCGATCTTCGACGCTTTTCAAAGGGCGAAAAGATCGAGATGACGGTTCCGGTTGTGCTGATTGGTACCGCAAAGGGCCTTGAGGTTGAAGGTGCAGTGCTCTCGCAGGCAATGCGTGAGGTCAAAGTTTTGTGCGAACCGGCAAATACACCGGATTCGATCGAGGTGGACGTTAGCGATCTCGATGCCGGACACTCGTTGCACATTTCAGATCTTAAGGTGGGAGCCGGACTTGAGATCATCGAGGATGCCGAGGCAGTAGTCGCATCGATCGTGTCGATCAGCGAAAGCGACCTCGAACCGCAGCTCGAAACAGTTGAGCCGGAAGTCGCTGGTGAAGCTCCTGCGGAAGAAGCTGAGTAGTTTCCGGACCGCAGGCTTCTAGCCTGCGTTAAGGTGTCTTGCGGGTATAAGCCTGCGGTTCCTTTATGGCTAACTGGCTGATCGTCGGGCTCGGAAATCCCGGCCCGGAATACGCGAAGACGCGGCATAATATGGGTTTCATGCTCATCGATCTGCTCGCTTCGCGGCTCCAGACGCAGGTCAAGCGTGAGGAATGCCGGAGCCTTGTAGGGCGAGGCGAAGTTGATAATCAGGTGATCGAGCTTGCCAAGCCGCAGACGTACATGAACCTTAGCGGTGAGTCTGTAAGTTGTTTGGTCGCAAAAGATAACCGTTCGGTCGAAAAGCTGGTGGTGATCTCGGACGATCTCGCTCTTCCGTTCGGAACGATGCGGATCCGGCCTAAGGGAAGCCATGGCGGTCAGAATGGTTTGAGATCGATCATCGATTGCTTGAAAACGCAGGATTTTATCCGTTTGCGGTTAGGCATCCAGCCGGAACATCCGGTAGGTGATGTGACACGATTTGTTTTGGATCGCTTCGCGAAAGGCGATACCGAAACGCTTGAAAAGATTTTAGACGAATCGGCCGATGCGATCGAGACCATCGTTACGGATGGAGTAGATGCGGCGATGGCGAGATTCAATTGATCAAAGGTCAAATACTATGGCAAATAGAACGTACGAAGTAATGTATATCATCAATCCGGACACGGACGCCGAACGTATCGAAAAGCTCAACGACGCTGTTGGCAAGCTGATCGAGAAAGAGGGCGGTACAGTGGTTCGAATGGACGATATCGGCATTAGAAATCTTGCTTATCCGATCCAGAAAAAGAATCAGGGCCATTACGTCCTGTTCGAGGTCGACGGCACTGGCCAGGAGATCATGGAACTTGAGCGCCGCATGCGTGTCAACGATATGATCATGCGGTACATTACGGTCCGCGTCGACGAAGATCGAAAGAAAGCAGACAAGATAAGTGCAAAGCGCGAAGCTCGGGCGGCAAAACGTGCGTCGTTCCGCAATAACGCGGAAGCCGCAGAAGCTCCCGTAGAAGCGTAAAGAACGGATTGTGGCCAGCTGGTCACTGGCTTGAAGAAAGTCTTGAAAATGGAGTAGATGTCGGCAGTTGTCCGCGGTCGTAATTTGACCACTGACCGCCGACCACTAACAAAAGTATATGGCAGATAACGAATTAGAAATATTGGTAGACAGAGATCTGGGAGTCGGCGAAGACGTCATCGGCGATCGTCCGCGACGCTATCAGCGACGCCGTCCGCGTCAGATCGTTCCTGATTATCTTGATTGGAAGGATGTCGATCTGCTCAGGCAGTTCATCCCGGAGCGCGGTAAGATCATGCCGCGTCGCATCTCAGGTATCACGGCGAAAGACCAGCGACGATTGGCAAAGGCGATCAAACGGGCTCGAGCAATGGCAATTTTGCCGTTCGTAGCGGACTAGAACAGTCGTCAGTGGTCGGTGGCCAGTGGTCAGAATAACAGCTGACCACTGACCACTGACCGCTGACCACTTCGACAGGAGATATATGGCAAACACAACAGTATTGTTACGCGAGGACATGGAGCATGTCGGCGGTCGCGGCGAGATCGTCAAGGTCAAGGCCGGTTACGCCCGCAACTACCTTCTGCCGCAGGGTTTTGCGACACTCGCGACGAAAGGAAACATCAAGCAGATCGAGCAGGAGCGTGCTTCGCTGCTCAAGAAAGCGGCGATCGAGAAAGCGACTGCTGAGGCTCAGAAAGAGCAGATGGAAAGCATCAGCCTGACCTTCGAACGCAAGGTCGGCGAGCACGGCCACCTGTTCGGCTCGGTAACCTCGATGGATATCGCCGACGCCCTCAAGGCGAAAGGTTATGAGATCGACCGCCGCAAGATCGTACTTAAAGACGCCATCAAGGACACCGGCGAATACACGGTCAACGTGAAGCTTCACCGTGAGGTGACGCTTGCGGTTCCTGTGGCCGTAGTCGGCGAAGGCGGCGAGGAGACGGTCAAGGAAGAGAAGAAAGCCACGGCTCCGAAAGCTGAAGCAGCGGTTGAAGAACCGACTGCTCCGGTAGTGGAAGAGGCCGACGCCACTGAAGAGAAAGCGGAATAGCGTTTCACATAAGATCCTCTTTAAGCCCGATGTTGGTTGGTTCAACTGACATCGGGCTTTGTGCGTGATCGCTTGCTCAGAATCGGGTAAGCCGATTATTAACAGAGTTAACAGTCGTGGTAAATTTACTAAATGGGCGTAGTTCAGCGACGACTTTCTAAGACCTTTACCGAGTTCTTCGACTCTGAGAAGTCGAGCGGCATTCTGCTGATCATTTGCACGGTTATCTCATTGATCTTTGCCAATTTGGTGTTCGGCGATGCGTATGTCGCATTTTGGCAGAGGTATCTTGGCGGCCTGAGTATCGAGCATTGGATCAATGATGCCCTGATGGCGATCTTCTTCCTGCTGATCGGCCTCGAACTTCAACGTGAGATCTACAACGGCGAACTTTCAAACATGAAGAACGCCATGCTGCCGATCTTTGCCGCTCTTGGCGGTGTCGCCTTTCCCGCCGGCATTCACTACGCATTTAATGGAGGCACCGATACGCAGGCTGGCGTTGGTATCCCGATGGCTACCGATATCGCCTTCGCTCTTGGCGCTCTTGCGCTTCTGGGTAGTCGCGTACCGGCGTCGCTAAAGGTCTTTCTGACCGCACTTGCAGTCATCGACGATCTTATGGCGATCATTGTGATCGCGGTTTTCTACACCTCTAAGCTGTCGATCGCGTACCTCATTGGTTCGTTGGCTGTTTGGGCCATGCTCGTAGTACTGAATCGCTACTTCCGCGTTATCTCCCTGATCCCATATCTGATCGGCGGGGTATTGATGTGGTACCTGATGCTCAAATCCGGCGTTCACGCAACCATCGCGGGCGTGTTGCTCGCATTTGCGATACCGTTCTCTGCTAAAGAGGACGACGAAGATTCGCCCGCGCATATCCTCGAACACATTCTCCACAAACCTGTTGCGTTCCTCATTCTGCCGATCTTTGCGCTTGCGAACACTGGCATCATTATTGGGGCGGACGCTATACAAACTCTGTTCAATCCCAACGAGGTCGGCATCATTGCCGGACTCGTACTTGGTAAGCCAATTGGCATTACCCTGTTCTGTTTTGTCGTCGTCACCATCGGACTATGCCGACTTCCACTCGATCTCGCCTGGCGGCATGTTCTCGGTGCGGGGATGCTGGGCGGAATCGGGTTTACTATGTCGATCTTCATTACCAACCTGGCTTTCGCAACAAATCCGGCTGAAATAAACGGTTCGAAGATGGCTATTTTGCTCGCTTCGCTTGTCGCGGGAACGATCGGGTTCCTTTGGTTGAAATTCTTTGGCCGGCCTCGCTCCACGGACGCCGATATGGACACGATGGATTTCGAAGCGAATGGGGCCTGACCTGATAACCCGATAGCTTACGATGAACGCCGAAGTGATATTTGTCATCGCGGTTTTGCTGCTCGCGGTATATCTGTTTGTTACTGAGAAGCTTCCCGTTGATCTTGTAGCTCTTCTTGTAATGGCACTGCTGCTCGTTAGCAGTAGTGTCACGCCTGCCGAGGGATTTGCCGGTTTTAGCAATTCTGCAACGATCACCGTCGCCTCGATGTTTATTCTCAGTGCCGGCCTTTTTAGGACGGGCGCGGTGAATTTCCTCGGCGATCTTGTTAATGTTCTTTTTAAACGCAATTTTTGGATCGCGATGTTTGTCGTGATGCTTCTGGTTGCGGTGCTCTCTGCGTTCATAAACAACACTCCGGTCATCGCGATCTTCTTGCCCATCCTGCTCGGCGTTGCTCGCGAAACACGGATTTCTGCCTCGAAGATCCTGATGCCGATCTCTTTTGCCTCGATGTTCGGCGGAGTCTGCACACTCATCGGTACGTCAACCAACATCCTGGTTAGTTCAATTGCCGAAAAGCGCGGCCTTCGGCCGTTCACTATGTTCGAGTTCGCTCCGCTGGGGCTGATCATGTTTGCGGTCGGGACGGCGTATCTTCTCCTTGTCGGCATACGCTTGATCCCTGATCGTCGCGGCGAGGGCGACCTCACCGAGTCATTTCAACTCGATGAATACCTGACCGAGATCGTTCTGCTTCATGGAGCAGCATCAGTCGGTGAACGCATTAAGAATGCTCCCTTGGTGCGCGATCTTGACATTACGATCGTCGAGGTTCGGCGCGACGAGCAAAGGTTTCAACAGCCTAACGGCGAGTTCCTGCTTCGCGGTAACGATGTGCTCGTTGTTCGATGCGACCTCGAAAAGATCCGTGAGATGCAGGAGCACGAGGGCGTACAGTTTCGGCCGCAGGTGAAATGGGGCGACGACAGTCTAACCTCAGAGGATTTTCGTCTGGTCGAGGCCGTCGTCGGGCCGAATTCCTCGCTTGTCGGCAGCACCCTGAAAAGGGTGAACTTTCGGGAGAACTACGGTGCAACGGTGCTGGCTATTCGGCATCGCGGCGAATTGCTTCGTGAAAAGCTTTCTGAAACGTGGCTCAGCGGCGGCGACCTGCTCTTGCTTGAGATCCATACGGACCGCCTTAACGCTCTCAAGCGAAATCGCGACCTGATAATCACATCAGAGCAGAGTACTGTCGAGTTTAGACGAAACAAGGTTGTCATCGCGCTGGTCATAGTTGTGGGCGTGATAGCGGCGGCGAGCCTGAACCTGGCGCCGATCGTGGTCAGTTCGGCGGTCGGAGCCATCCTGTTGATCCTGACGAAGTGCATAACGCTTGACGAAGCATATCGGGCCATCGAATGGAAGATCATCTTTCTGCTCGCCGGCGTTCTTTCGCTCGGCGTTGCTCTCGAGAGTTCCGGGGCGGCCAGATTGATCTCAAGCAATCTGGTGTCGACAGTCGGTTCGATCGGTCTCATCGCCCTCGTGTCGGCCTTTTACCTTCTGACGTCAGTGCTGACCGAAATGATGTCAAACAACGCGACCGCCGCATTACTGGCACCAATAGCGATCGCGACCGCAGCGGCCTTGGGTGTCAATCCACAGCCACTTCTTGTCGCTGTGACATTTGCCGCGTCGGCGAGTTTCATGACGCCGGTCGGTTATCAAACCAACACGATGATCTATGGGCCGGGGCAATATAAATTCATCGATTTTGTGAAGGTCGGCACGCCTCTAAATATTATATTTTGGTTGTTAGCGACGTTCCTCATTCCGGTATTCTGGGAGTTTTAAGCCCATAAAGAGGCCGTGATAGGAGCAGCGATCTAAGAATTCAGGGCCAAAAACAACCTCCCAATAAACCCTCCTTTATCCGTTGTCACCGCCTGTCGAACGGGGTATTATTAGAGACTGCAAATTCACTTTTTGCGGTCTCTTTTCTCCGGAGTTTACATTCCTTATGTTTCCCGGCACTTCGTGATCTCCGGAGCTTTTTTGCGTAATGGCCACTGCTTTTCCAGACAATAGACGAGAGCAATATCTCGAAAAACCGCTGCCGAGCAGCGACGACAGTGAGCGCGTGATCCTCGGTGCGATCTTGCTCGACAATTCTTTGATCGCTCAGACGGTCGAGCATTTGAAGCCCGAAGATTTCTATTCGCCTCTCAACCGCCGTGTTTTTGCGGCGATGATCGCTCTTTTCGAAAAGCAGAAGCAGATCGACCCGATCCTGATCGGCGAAGAGCTCAAGAAAGAAGGCTCGCTTGATTCGATCGGCGGTATTTCGACGATCACAAATCTGAGCTTCGGCCTGCCGCATTTTTCCGACCTGGCGGAGTATATTAAGGTCGTTCACGATAAATCCATCGTTCGGACTCTCATCCGCACCTGCAACTCGATCACCAGTGAGGCTCTCGCAGAAGAGGACGATGCCGACGTTATTCTCGATCGTGCTGAGCAGGCGATATTTGCGCTGGCAGAGGCCCGTACGAATCAGAGCTTCTCGCGGATCGCTCCAGTCGCTGACCGTGTTCTCGCCAGAGTTCGCGAATATGCAAAAGGCGAAGGCACCGGCATTACGGGCCTTTCCACCGGATTTCGCGAGCTGGACGAGATGACTTCCGGTCTGCAGCGGACCGACCTCGTCATCATCGCCGGCCGTCCCTCGATGGGCAAAACGGCGTTTTGTCTGACGCTTGCCCAAAATGCGAGCCTTTATTCGAGAGCAGTCGTGGCCGTTTTCTCGCTCGAAATGTCGAAAGAGCAGCTGGTCACTCGTATGCTCGCGAGCGAGGCCCATATAAACGCTCACCGTTTCCGCACGGGCCACCTGATGGGTAACGAATGGGAACGCCTCGCTAATGCCATCGGCACGCTTTCGGAAGCCCGAATGTTCATCGACGACACGCCCGGTATTTCCGTACTTGAAATGCGTGCCAAATGCCGCCGTCTCGCCGCCGAACAGAAGCAGATCGACCTGATCGTCGTCGACTATCTGCAGCTAATGGGCGGGAACTCCGGCCGCCGCAACGAGAATCGCCAGCAGGAAGTCTCGCAGATCTCGCGTGAACTCAAAGGCCTGGCGAAAGAACTCGATGTTCCGGTCGTCGCCCTGTCGCAGCTTTCGCGAGCCCCCGAAGCCCGAAATCCGCCAAAGCCCTTGATGTCCGACCTCCGCGAATCAGGCTCGATCGAGCAGGACGCCGACGTTGTCGGTTTCATCTACCGCGAAGACTATTACAAGGAAACCGAGGAGAACAAAGGACTTGCGGAGCTGATCATCGCGAAACAGAGAAACGGCCCGACCGGGACCGTCAAACTCGCTTTTCTCAAAGAGTTTACGCGGTTTGAGAATTATTACAGCGGATAGCCAAGCAGTTCCCCTCCTTACGAAGGAGGGGTGGCAGCGGATGTTTTTATCCGCTGACGGGGTGGTTCTCTACTCGCGGAGAAGACAACGAACGATGCCATACGCGGGCAGCAAAACAGACATTCACACGCTTGAGGAACCCTTATGAACGACCTAAGCTACCCAATCGGAAAATTCGACCTCGCGAACTTCAATGATCGCGAAGCAAACCTCAGGACCATCGCCGAACTGCCTTCGAAGGTGCGCGAAGCCATTGCTGGTCTCACCGAATCGCAGATCGACACACCCTATCGCCCCGGCGGTTGGACGGTGCGGCAGACGGTGCATCATATAGCCGACAGCCACATGAATTCGCAGATACGTTTCAAACTCGCGCTGACCGAAGACGAACCGCCGACGATCAGGCCGTATCACGAAGAGCGCTGGGCCGAACTCGCCGATAGCCGTTTGCCGGCCGAGGTCTCGCTCGGCCTTATTGACGCAATTCACGCACGCTGGACGGCTCTGCTCGAATCGATGTCGGAATTAGATTTTCAAAGATCATTCATCCACCCCGAAACCGGGTCGTGGACGCTAGAGCGAGCTTTAGCCCTATACGCCTGGCATTCTCTGCACCATACGGCCCACATCACGCGGCTGCGTGAGCGTGAGGGTTGGTAAGAAAGCATTAACCACAGATGGACGCAGATAAGGCTGAATAATTCTCTTCTTATCTTCGTTCTATCCGTGTCCATCTGTGGTTAATTTCCGTTTTTGTGGTACAACATCTTCAATGTCCGAATCCTCGCAGCGTTTAGTTTCTCTCGATGTCTTTCGCGGCATGACGATCGCGGGGATGGTGCTTGTGAATAACCCAGGCACATGGGCTCACATCTACGACCCGCTGGAGCACGCCGCGTGGCACGGGCTGACCCCGACCGATTGGATATTTCCGTTCTTTCTTTTCATCGTCGGCATTGCGATACCGATCGCTCTTGGCAAGCATGTCAGTACCGGGAGCGAGAGCGACCGGGGACCTTCGCTCGGCGTTTACAAGAAGATCATCACCCGAGCCCTCTTGATCTTCGCCCTCGGCATAACGATGTCGGCGATCCCGTTTTTCCAGTTCGCAGCCACCGATGCTCCGGATTGGCTGAAAATGCTCATCTGGATGGCGATGACCGCCGGGCTTTTCCTGCTCCTGCTCCGGAATTTTAAGGCCGCGGGCGTAGCGATCGGTCTCGGTATCATTGGTGTTGTCGCGATGAACCTCGCGGGCTACAACGTCGTGCCCTACAATGTCGGCACGATGCGGATCCCGGGAGTGCTCCAGCGCATTGCCGTTTGCTATCTGATAGTTTCGATAATTTTCCTCCATACAAACTGGAAGCAGCAGCTCGGCATTAGCGGAGCTTTGCTGCTCGGCTATTGGGCTCTGATGACGCTCATCCCCGTGCCCGGCTGCGATGTGACGACCGTCGATGACAAAGCCTGCAACCTCGCCGCCTGGCTCGACCGCACGATACTGACCGAAAACCACATCTGGCGCGGCGGCCGGGTCTTCGACCCAGAAGGCATCCTTTCGACGCTGCCTGCTCTCGTCACGACCATCGCCGGCGTGCTGACGGGAACGTGGCTAAGACGCTCTAGCTCCCCTCCTTCGTAATGAGGGGAGCCGGATGCCGCCCGCTCACGCAGGCGGTACTGACAAGGTCGTCGGCATGTTCTTCTTCGGCACCGTCCTACTCGCCGTCGGCTACATCTGGTCGAGTTATTTCCCGCTCAACAAATCGCTGTGGACGAGCAGTTATGTGCTGGTCACGGCGGGCATTGCACTGCTCGTGCTCGCGGCTTGTTACTGGCTGATCGACATCAAGGGCTACAAACGCTGGGCGTGGCCGTTCGTTGTCTTCGGCGTCAACGCCCTGCCGCTCTTTGTCTTCTCGGGCATCATGGCCCGAATGCTCTCCGCCTACCGCGTATCCGGCCCCGACGGCAAACCCGTCGCGCTCCAGAAATGGATCTTTGATAACATCTACATGTCGTTAGCCCAACCCGTCGACGCCTCGCTGATGTACGCGATCACATTCATTCTTTTCTGGCTATTTCTGATGTGGCTCCTCTACCGCAAACGGATCTACGTGAAGGTCTAAGATAGTAACCACGAAATAACACGAAAAAACACCAAATAAGAATTCTCTATTTTGGTGTTTTTTTCGTGTATTTTAGTGGTTACTGTAATTACTTGATCTCGAAATTTCGTATCTCCGCCGCCTGTTGAGCCGCGAGCTGGTCTCGCTGAGCCGCCAGAGCTTTTCGTTCCTTTTCCATCTCCTCTAGACGAGTTTCCTGTTCACCGGCTTTGGCTATGTAGCGTGCGATCAACGTTTTGGCCTCAGGTGTTTTCGCCAGTGCCTCGATGTTTTCGCGAAGGCGTTTTTGATCCGTTTCGATCTTGCCGGCCTCGTCGTCGAAAGTGGCGAGTTTTCGTTCGATCTCAGCTATCTGGGAGCGGATATCGATTATCTTTTCAAGCCGGGTTCGTGTCGCTTCGTCGATATATTTCCGATCGACGAAGAGGGCCAGATCAACCTTTGAGAGGGAAGTTAGCTGATAAGATTCCATCAGCGGCTGCCGCAACGAAATACTCAGTTTCTTATCCTCAAACGCACCCAGCTCGACACGAAAACGGTAGTATCGCTGCGTAGAGTAGTCGGGCTTTGGCGAATCTTCGGAAAGTTCCCATCCGTTGCGTATCGGGTATTCGATATAAACCGTTTTCTTGCGGTCGGTTTGGTTAGTTATCTCATAGGTTTTCTGCTCGCTCTGGAAATAGTGAACCTGCAGCACGCCATTCACCGCCTTGATCAATTTGGCGGGTTCGCGATTTCCTGTGTTGCGTACGACCACGTTCGTGCCGAGATCGAGAGCGAAAGAGATCAGCCGCTGCTCTTTGGGCTTCAGTCGCTCCATCAGTGCTTCGCCCGCATACGCGTTGCCATCAAGGACGGTCAGAGCCCCGCTTTCGAGCGTTAGATTCGTTGTGTTTTTTAGTAATACGCCGCTGAACGGCCGGTCGGTGCGAACCGATTCGTTATAAACCGCGACGCGCTCACCGTCCATTTTTGTCTGCACGATCGGGATGAGAGCTGAGCGATTTCGGTTCACCGTTACGGGCTGCTCGATGCGGTATTCGAATAGATCACCGATCTCGGAACCACTTGCGGCGGCGGAGATGCCTGAATTTGCACTGATCAGAGCGTCACTAACCCTCGTTTGACTCAGTGCCAAATTCCCGGATCGAAAATTGTTTGTTTCCTGACCGTCGACTAAGAGGCTGTTTTCCGAACCGCTTGCTCCATCAACAGCAAAATTGCTTTGCGTTCCGGGTGTCATCATTAGTTGACTTTGCAACGTCCGGCCACTTAAAGGCAGCTGCTGGATCTGTCGAGCGGTTACGGTGTTGCCCACGCTTGCGTCTGCACTATTCGCGGCTCCTCTGCCGCTTCCGCTTCCGCTACCATTTCCCATCCCACTTTGCGGCTCATAGATCTGAGGCTGTAACTGCAAATCACTCGGCGTTGGAATGATCGGCCGATAGCGATAAAACGGCTTCTGCAGATTCTGGATGAACGAAATCGGCGAGCCCGATACCAAAGACATCTGCACGCCTTCCCAATCCTCTTCGCTGACGTTGTCGACGATCGCCCAACCCTGAAAGAACGGTTTTCCATCGGCATCGAGGACGACGCGGTAGGTGGTTTTCCAGATAGGGGCGGCGATGGTGTATGAGACGACCATTTCGCGTTGGCCCGTGCCCTGCGAAGTGACCGTGATCGTTTTGGCGTCGAGCCTCCGGGCCGAGGCCGTGGCGTTGGCAAACTCGTTAATGTCTCGCCGCGTACCGTCCTCGATCAGCTTCACGCTTTTCACGTCAGCCAGATCAAAGCTAGAGATCTCGCCGCTTTCTGACGCGATCACCAGAACACTTGTTACCTGCGTTTCCTTTTCGGTTTTGATCGTTTTGCGTTCGATTGTCAGGATCGATCCGGTGGCGGCGCCTTTGGTCGAGGTGACGACAACCTTTGCACCCTGCAATTGGGACAGAACCGACGAGATGCCGCCGCCGTCGCCCGAAACCGGATTCACCGAAAACGGTATCTCCGCCATTCGCGAAGAGATCGGCGCCGACGAATTGTAGCTGACGGCGCCGATCTTGCCTTGGCCGAGGTCGAGTACGACCATTGACTTCAGCACGTCATCGACCTGCGACTGTTTGAACGACAGATTGACCTCGGCGTTTCCCGAGACAAACCCGCGACGCTCGATATAAGCCACGCCGTTCGAATATAAAATAACCCGCCGGATCGGCAGTTGATTCACCGCATCTCTTGCTAGAACGGGAGCAGGAGTTGCCGTAACCCATTTATTCCGAACAGTTTGCGAGAAACCGCCAACGTGACACACTAATACTAACAGGAGAACTATTGTTTTCTTCATTTCCTTGATCCTTACCTTATTTGAGAAATCTGACTAACTAACGGTTAAGGATGGCTTGGGAAACGGTATTGGTTGCTTTTGCCGGTCTAGGGCGGTAGGGCGAGGCCGTCGTATGGTTTGATACTGATCCCGAACGGCGTTCGTTCGAAGCAGCTAAATCGGCCTGCTTTATTGTAGCCGTACCAGACGGTTGGTTTGCCGTTCTCGTCTTCCTTTTGAATGAAAATACGGCTACCGCGACGGTCCACGGAGCGTTTCATGCCGGCGAACGGATCGGGCTGTGAAGTCTCGGTCGAAGGGATGTGATCGGATTCATGTGCCAACTCCTGCAACATTTCTTCTTCGAGGCGGTCCGCACTACCATTCGCATCCATTCCAATTTCCGATATGTAGTCGTTCATTTCACCCTCGAAATGATCGACTACGCGTGGCTTTTGCTCAGGCGGCGTTTCGCGAGGCGGCTCCATGTCGGGCGTCCATTTTCTCAGGAGACGGCTCGCTGTGGCCGCCGAGATGCCAATTGCAGAGGCCAGAGGCCGAAGTTTTTCGCCCGCCTCGTACCGCCGCTTTATCTCGCATATCATGCGACGCCGATCATCGCTAAGTGGGGGCGTAAAGCGGGCATCGAACATCATCGAGAGCAGACCGTCATCAGAGTAACCGATCCAGCAGTTCGGAGCGTTTGTTGCGTTCCAGACGGTTTTGTATTGAGAGCGTATTTGAACTAAAAAACGCCTGTCCGCAAACGATGGGTGTCGTGCCAACGCGAAAACGCTGTCAGCCGCATCGCAAAGAACACGTGAGCGCATCAGGTCGTGTTCGGTCGGAACAACCTGTCGCCCCGGCTCTCGAGCGTCGGCCAAAACCAGGATCGACACATTGAATTCGCCCGCCATCCGCCGAAGCTCGCGCATCGCCTTGAGCGTCTCGCGTGTGCCGTCCGCGGATGTGCGCAGCGACGAAATATCGTCGATCACAATAGTTCTGTAATGATCAGTTAGAATTTGTTCGCGGAGCCATCCGCATAGCTCATCCGGCGACGCAGGCGCGAATCGATAGAGATTGCCGGAAAACCGATAGGGAATTCGGGCCCCGGTTTTCTCCATTCGTGGGGTGTAATATCTGGCCCCAAACTGCCGCCCAGACAGCTTTAGGTCGACATAGAGCACCTTTCGGCGGGACGAGGACATGCGAAACATCCCGATCTTTCTGCCGCTGGCAATAGATTCGGCAAGTTGAACGGCAAGTATGCTCTTGCCCGTTCCCGACGCTCCGAACAAAAGCGCAACTTCGCCATCGCGCCAAAAATCGTCGAATATCTGCGCCGGTGGCGACGTATATGGAAGCTCCGCGATACACTCGTTAACTTTCGGGGCTCGGAGGTATTTGCTACCGGTAGGTTCTTTTTTATTCTGTAAAACGCTCCGCATATAGTAGTTGACAATTTTCTAAAAATATGTATTATGTATAGGGAGCTGTATTATAAACGCAACACGATGTTAATGTCAATTCTTTTTTTCAAATCGTTGAAACAGGGACGGCAATAGCCGATAAAGCTAGTTAAATGAACGGTTTAGAGTGTTTCGTCAGCAGTGAAACATAGGTGAAACACAATGAAACACCATCTGGACATTCACAGTTGAACTGCGAGCCACGAAACAACTAAGCGTTTCGAGCCTCGTTCGAGATGGCTTATGAGATTTACAAAAACAAATACTGGCAGACTGTTAGCTTTTCTGCGGATTCGCAACGAAGGGGAAGAAGCTTTTTATGCCACCAATTACACGAAAGGCACGAATAGGAAGATCCCCATTCGTGCCATTTGTGTTATTCGTGGCTAAAAGATTTAACCCGCGGCGGCGACGGCTTTTTGGGCGGCGTCGGTCATGCCTTGGGCGGTGATGATGCCGATGCCGGATTCGGCGAGGACGCGGCGGCCTTCTTCGACGTTTGTGCCTTCAAGGCGGGCGACGATCGGGATCGAGACGCCGAGGTTTTTGGCTGCTTCGACCACGCCGCGGGCGACCATATCCGTGCGGACGATACCGCCGAAGATGTTGACCAGCACGGCTTTAACGTTCTTGTCGGAAAGCAGGATGCGGAACGCCTGTTCGACGCGTTCCTGACTGGCACCTCCGCCGACGTCCAGGAAATTGGCAGGTTCGCCGCCGTGGAGCTTGATGATGTCCATCGTTGCCATTGCGAGCCCGGCCCCGTTGACCATACAGCCGATGTTGCCATCGAGCTTGATGTAGTTAAGGTCGAATTTCGAAGCCTCGATCTCGAGCGGCTCTTCTTCGGCGAGGTCGCGAAGTTCAAGGAAATCCTTGTGCCGAAACATCGCGTTGTCGTCAAAGGTGACCTTGGCGTCGAGAGCGATGAGGCGGTTGTCCTTGGTCAGCAAAAACGGATTGATCTCGACGAGCGACGCGTCGATCTTTTCGTAAGCGTCGTAGAGTTTGAGCATGAACGACGCAGCTTGGTTGATGAGTTCGTTCGGAATGCCGAGGCCGAAGGCGAGTTTTCTCGCTTGAAACCCACGCAAACCGACCGCTGGATCGATCGTCTCTTTCAGGATCAGTTCGGGCGTTTCCTCGGCGACCTTTTCGATGTCCATACCGCCGGCTGATGACGCCATGAAGACGTTGCGGCCTGTTACGCGGTCGAGGGTGATACCGAGGTAAAACTCCTTGTCGATCGGCAATCCTTCCTCGATGAGCAGCGTCTGGACCTTCTGGCCTTCGGGGCCCGTCTGATGCGTAACTAGCTGCATCCCAAGGATTTCCGACGCGAGCTGTTTTGCTTCAGCGGGGGATTTGGCGAGCTTCACGCCGCCGCCCTTTCCCCGACCGCCGGCATGGATCTGGGCTTTTACAACGCACACATCGGTGCCGAGTTCTATCGCGGCAGCCTCAGCCTCTTCCGGGGTTCGAGCAACGATACCGCGCGGAACGGGAACGCCGTATCCTTTCAGAATGGCTTTGCCTTGATATTCGTGGATCTTCATAAATTTTCTAATTGGAGCGAAACTACGAGTTTAGCTTTAGGACAGCTAAATATCAAAAGGTGGACGATCGGCCAACTACTGGTTCACGCTCTAAGCAATCATTCAGCTAGAGAGTCAAAAAGAAATTGTTCGATCGCCACTTTCCGCTCCTGAGTTCGAAATTACCCTCGAACCTAACCGCAACAGGCTGTGAAGGGAAGCTTCCAGCTACGTAAAATGCTCCACGCGAGGGAGTTACGATAATACTTGGAATACTGTCCAACTTATAGTTGCGGTTCTCGACATCTCGAAGTGCCGCGAGGCTTTGGGCCTTGTTGCCGGCCTGCTTGTCGAAACGCTCGCGGATCTCCCGAGTATTACTCGCGTCGCCGCCTCGGTTCGCCGAGAATGAATCAAAATCACCGGAGTCGAGTGCCTTGGCATAATCCGCGATCAGAGCTTTAACTGAGGCCTCAAGTTCGCCGTCGGAAGGAACCTTGACTGAGGTACCAGGTGCCGGGAGCGTTGTGTCACCACTCCGCTGGTATTCGACGCCGTTCAGCTTCAGCTTATCCCCTGCCGGCGGCTCGTCGATCTTAAACTCCCTCTGAATATCACCGAGAAAGAGTGTGATCGAACGGTCGTAGATACGAACCTCATTATCCTGAGCGAACATGTCCTGAGCCGCGTAAACAACCGAGCCGTCGGAATTGAAGGCAATAGCCGAATCGGCAGTTCGCCACACACCAAAATACTCAGGGCCCGGCTTTGTGTAAGGTGCTCCGCCGCAGGCGAGACACGCGATGATCAGACCCGTTGCAACGAAGCCAAACAGGATGTTGTCAGCGATCTTCATGACTACCTTCGCCTTGAGTGTCCGGGTAAAAACCTACTGCTTGGTCGTTTTCACGTTGATACCTATAAGTTTCCAGTTGCCGTCTTCCTGGGTATATTTTACCTCGAAGTTCGTCGCTTCGGGTTTCGTTGGATAGTTACCTCGAACGACGAGAGCGTCAAGGCCGGATACCTGTTCAATCGCGGGGGCCGGGGTGAACGTGGCGTCGAGGGACGAAACTGCCTTTTTGAAATCGTAGCTTTCCTTATTTTCAATGAAAACTGCGAAGGCCTTGTCCATTTCTTCGGGTGACGAGGAATCTCGCCAGACTTTGGCGGCTTTCTTATGAAAATCGGTGAAATCTTCGTTCTGGATAGCATCGCCGAAGTCCATAAACGTAGATTTTACAAGCGTTTGGAGCTTGTCATTCGCCGGAATTTCTGGTTTTGAACCGGATGATGTCGAGGATGACGAATTCGAAGAACTGGTCGAACCGCCGCCAGATTTCTTGAAGACGTTGCCATCTAGAGTCATCTCGGTGGCCGTCGGCGGTTTGTCGATCTTGAAGGTCGGTCCAAGCCCGGCAAGGCTGATCTTGAGCGTCTTCGCGGCTTCGTCGACCGTTACGCTGCCGCCGGTTACGCTTGTGCCGCCCGATTTGTAGTCGGCGCCTCCGTCAGCTCTTATCGTTATCAGGGCTCCGTCCGCACCGGTCCATACCCCGACATATGCCGGGGGCGGAGGTGTACTTGACCCGCAGGCAAGGGCGACGATCATGATCGCCGCAATGGCGATGAAGGCGCTTAGTTTATTTGTGATGGCTTTCATAATTATTGTTCTCCGAACAAGTGATCAAGGGATATTGACGATCAGCTTCAGCAGCTTCCATTCGCCGCCTCGATTGACATACTCGAAATCGAATCTGGTCTTGAAGGGTTTGGTAGGAAATTCTCCCTCGGCCACTAGTATTTTAAGGCCTTTTTCGGTGCGGATCGACGGATCATTTTTGAACTTCGCACTCATGTCGTCGGCTTTTTCGAGAATCGGCACGACCACCCGTTTTTTGTCGGTGTACGATTTGAACGCCGTTGCCATCTGGTCGACGGTGTAGGTCGCCTGGAAATCAGACGAAGCGTTCGAGTGCAGATCAGCGAAATTGCCTGAATCGACAGCATCGGCAAACTGCGAGATGGTGTCTTTGACCAGCCCTTCGACGACCGAGTTTGACGGAACGTCGCTGCTGGAAGTCGTATCGGTCCTCGTATTAGAGACCGAATTCGACGGGGTGTCTTCCTTGCCCAGATTAGCGAGGTCCTTGTTGCAGTTACAACCCAACGCGATCGAAAGTACGACCGCGAGTGCGATAACGCCGGTGACGAGATTGTTTGAGCCGATGAAAAGGGAACGGGCCAGAGTTTTCATAGTTTCTCCGTTGCTAAAGAGCTATTGGTTTTTAGAAACTTCGATGCCGAAACGGTCATCCGATCCTTTGCGCCTTTTTGACACCTTTGCGGCCGTCGCGTTTAACATCAGGTTCAAACGCAAAGAACGCAAAGGCCGCAAAAAACGCCAAGAAGTGAGCTTCGCACTACTGCGAACGCTCGACCAGATTGAGCAAAGTTCGGATCGCGACGCCGGTCGGGCCTTTTGCCTGATGCGGACGGACGCTGTCAGCCCATGCGGTTCCGGCGATGTCCAAATGTGCCCATTTGGCTTTGTCGACAAACTCTTGAATGAACACCGCACCCATGATCGTACCGGCCTTCCCTCTAGGGCCGATATTCTTTATGTCAGCGATGTCCGAGCGAATATCCTTGCTGTATTCGGCGCTCAACGGCAGCTGCCAATAGCCCTCGCCCGTGTCTTTTCCGCAAGCGATGATCTCGTCAACCAAAGCCTGATCGTTGCCCATGATACCGGTATTGTGCGAACCGAGCGAGATGATGACGGCACCGGTGAGCGTCGCCATATCGACGATGCGGGTCGCACCTTGTTTTTCGGCGTACGCAACGGCGTCGGCAAGCACGAGACGGCCTTCGGCGTCGGTGTTCAGGATCTCGATGGTTTTGCCGTTCATCGCGGTCACGACGTCGCTCGGACGCGACGCGTTGCCGTCGGGCATATTCTCGACCGCCGCCACGATGCCGATCACGGGTATCGTAGGCTTCAGCAGAGCGATCGCACGCATTGTGCCGAGGACCGTTCCGCCGCCCGACATGTCGTATTTCATCGCGTCCATGCCTTCGGCCGGTTTGATCGAGATGCCTCCGGTGTCGAAGGTGATACCTTTGCCGACGAGAGCGAGGAGTTCGCCTTTCTTGGCGGTCGATTTCACCGGCGTGTAGCGGAGGACGATCATCTTCGCGGGCTGCGACGAACCGTGCGAAACGCTCATCAGCGAACCCATGCCCATCTTGGTCATGCGGGCCTCGTCGAGAACTTCGCATTTCAAGCCAACCTCTTTTGCCATCGCCTGAGCACGCTTTGCCATTTCGGTTGGCGTCAAAACGTTTGGCGGTTCGTTGGCAAGGTCGCGGGTGAAGTTGATCGACTCGCCTATCGACTGGCCGCGGGCAATACCTGCTTTCAGGTCAGCGGGTTTTGCGTCCGGAATGCAAATGATCAGCCCGGTGACCTGCTTATCCTCTTTGTCCTTGGTCTTGTATTTATCAAGCTCGAACTGGCTCGTGATAAATCCCTGAACCGATTGCTGCGCGACTTCCGAGGCACTTGCTTCACTTCGCGGGATGAGGGCGAAGCTCTTTATGCTGCGTTTTCTCAGGAAGCGCGTGGCGGTTCCCGCGAGCTTGCAGATCGCATGAGCTTGGTAATCGGCTTTGGTTCCGACACCTACCAGCAGGAGACGGCTCGCTTTGACGGTGCCCTTGGGTACGAAACGGATCAGAGCGGTCTCGTTAGCGTCGCCCTTGAACTCTTCGGCCTTTATGAGCGAGGAGATGATCCCGCCGGTCATTTTGTCCAATTCTTTGAGAGTTGCGTCGGTCGGCTTTTCGCCCTTAAAGACTGCTACGGCGATCGCATCGGCAGTCGCCTCGGTAAAATTTCCGGTAATGCCCGTGAATTTCATTAATACCTCGATTAAAAAATAGTGTGATGTGTGAAAAACGTTGTTATATCTATAACTTATCTGGACGCTCGTTTCAACTCCTGACGGGTTTCTTTCTCGACTGTACGCCGCATTTCGGTCTCGCGCTTGTCATAGAGCTTTTTGCCTTTTGCGACGCCGATCTCAAATTTTATCCTGCCATTTTTCCAATAGATCCGGGTAACGACTAGCGTCATGCCTTTCACAGTCGTTTCTTTCTGCAGTTTAGCGATCTCACGGCGGTTTAAGAGCAGCTTTCGGGTACGCAGAACGTCGTGATTATTGATATTGCCGTGCGAATAATGCGAGATGTGAGCGCCAAGCAGCCAAACCTCGCCATCGATGATCGAAACGTACGATTCTTTTAGCTGAATGCGCCCGAGCATGATCGATTTCACCTCGGTCCCAAGCAGCACCGCCCCGGCCTCATACTTGTCGAGTATCGTGTACTCATGAAAGGCCTGGCGGTTGGTTAAGATCTCCTTGTCAGCAGACATAAGTTGCTATTCTGACATACTATGCACAGGACTGATAGGACGGATGCGGCCTATCAGTCCTGTCTGGTGCGGTTGACATAATGCCCCTGCACCCGTAAATTATTAGATTGCGTTGGGAGATCGTCTAATGGTAGGACTGCAGTCTCTGGATCTGCCTATCGGGGTTCGAATCCCTGTCTCCCAGCCACTTCTTTTCAGTGGTCAGTGGCCGGTGGTCAGTGATCAGAGTTTTTCCCCGACCACTGACCACTGACCACCGCCCACTGCCTATGGACGGCTGGCACGATACCGATATCAGAGTTCGATACGCCGAGACCGACGCGATGGGCATTGTCCATCACGCCAACTTTTTGGTCTGGTTTGAGGCGGGGCGAAGCGAGTTTTGCCGCTCTCGAGGTTTTGCCTACAAGGACATGGAGGAGCAGGAAAATGCTCTGATGGTCGTTGCCGAAGCTTATTGCCGTTACAAATCACCAGCCCGTTACGACGATATACTGACGATCCGGACCAAAGTTCTGGAAGTTCGCAGCCGCAGCGTCCGCTTCTTTTACGAAGTGCATCGAAAAGCCGATAACGTCCTCATCGCCGAAGGCGAGACTCAGCACGTCGTAACAGATCGCGGTCAAAAGGTGCGAAAGCTGCCAACCTTATACCGGGATCTGCTTCGGGGTGAAGAAAAACTAGCGTTTCCCTTAGGCCAGGCGCCGAGTTAGTTTTATAGAGTCCAAAGTCCAGAATCCAAAGTCTTAGGTTGGTAGTGGGTTATTTTGAAATTCTTCGCCGTGAAGCGGCGGAAGATAATAGCCATCTCTAAAGACGGCGGTGGAGTCAAGGCGCACTCGTAGGGGCCCTTTGAGAAAGGCTTTGGTTTGAGCGAGTTCTTTGACAAATCA
>LNFM01000545.1_pt1 | contig 93127 bp, 62 predicted proteins | sample 596031 | NCBI WGS metagenome assembly LNFM01 (sample SAMN04254537, study PRJNA301005) | activated carbon metagenome | isolation source: dual media filters at the Ann Arbor, Michigan drinking water treatment plant | place: USA: Ann Arbor
TCTGTTGCCCCATCATGGCTGCACACCTCAAACGCTATGCGAGATGCATATTGTACCCGGGTCAGGCAGGGATGGAGAGTTTTTCAACAGAATCGGCCGGAAGCGGTCGTTTATTCAAACTTCACATAGCCGACGTTCAACGTATGCGGGCGATCACCAAGGACTGACGCCCTGCTCTTGCTGGCAGATCCCCGACGATGCTACGGTGGCCGGTTCCGCATGATTATCGGACCGAGACCTTCCAAGGATCGATCACAGCTACGCTCAGATCTTGGAAATGTTTGACGTTGCGAGTAGCGAGGGTGGCTCGTCTGGCGAGCGCGATGCCTGCGATCTGGGTATCCCGCATGTCGACGGACCGACCGAATTTCCGGCGCGATGCAGCCAAGTTCGCTGCCTCGGCTGCGGCTGCCCTGTCGAAATCAAGGACGCGATTCTCCAGATCATCCTCAAGGAGCCGATTAAAGGCAGATTCGAGCAATCGCTGTCGCTGCCCCTTGGGCAGAAGCGCAAGGCCCAGGTGCGCTTCGAACAACGTGATACTGGTTATCCAGATCGATTCGGCGGGTTGCTCATCGAGCCATCGTACAACCTGGACCTCGGGCGCCGTGCGCATAAGTGCCGACAGTACGTTGGTATCGAGGATGATCATTTGCCCAGATCCGCAGGGCGCGGACTATGGCCGCGCAGTTCAGGAAAATCATCTTTGAGCCCCACCTTGGCGAAGCGTGCGGCGATTCTGGAACCGAGCCGGGCGACGGCTTGGGTCTCCTCCCGCGCCGCGTTTCGCAGGATCTCTCGGACTTCCTCTTCCATGCTGCGTCCGTGCCTTTCGGCGCGGCGTTTCAGTCGTGCTTTCACGTCTTCTTCCAATTGACGTACAACGACTTGGGCCATGGATCCCTCCGTGAGCAGTAGTGATATCATGATATCACTCACAAAAATCATTCGCACTGTTCTGTCGAAGCTACCGTCCGAAGGGAACTACCTAGAGCGCCTCTCGATCGCGCCCATCATTGCCTCTCGACAATCACTACCGCCACCCGAACTCGAAGGCTTCGCCCATTGATAACGGCATCCAAAACGCTACCTGGCAGCCTACGCGCGCCCGCGGCGTACTGGTTTGGCGAAGCAACTCGTTTGACGGTAAGCCCGTCGCACAATAGTCTGCCGTTTGTAAAATGTGGTACCTCAAATTCCTGTACCCGTGCTTACAATCTATTTTTCAAGGAGAGTTTGAAATGTTCAGCCATATCATGGTCGGGAGCAACGACATTGCCCGCTCGAAGAAATTTTACGACGCCCTGTTCGTCGCGATGGGCGCCAAGCCTGGCGTCGAGGACGCCAGGGGGCGGCTCGTATATACGCACAACGGCGGGCGTTTCATGGTATCCAAACCCATCGACGGCAAGCCGGCAATCGCCGCCAACGGCGGTACGATCGGCTTCACGATGAGCGATGCCCAGCAAGCCGAAGCATGGCACAGCGCCGGGGTCGCGAATGGCGGCAAGTCGATCGAAGACCCGCCAGGCGTGCGCCAAGGGGCCACGGGTCGGATTTATCTCGCGTACCTTCGCGATCCCGATGGCAACAAGCTGTGCGCGCTTTATCGCATGCCAGCGGCCTGAAATCGTCGCGGCGCAGCTCGGAGATCAGTGCGTCGACTTCAATACCAGCGCCCTTCGTAGATATCCGATCGACGAGGACCGCGAACGTAGCAGCACGATACATTCGCGGTTACCACGCTCGCGCCGAGCGATCGACTTGTATCTGCCCAGAACGTATTCATATCGACGCCCGGAGCGATGAGTCCTCGATAACGGGGAACCCTCCACAGCCGTGGTGCAGTTCCAAGCGATCGGGACCGCTTGGATTTGACCGCCTGCCGGTCGGGGGATACATTCGTGATCGGCTTCGTCGTTGAACCTGCAACCACCGGACGAAGCCTCGCCAGCGGGCGTTCCGGACCCGCCCCGGCGACCACATCGCGAGGGGGAAGATTCAATGACCAGCCTGGATCGCTGCTACAACATCTTCGATCTGCGCGAAGCAGCGCAGCGGCGCCTGCCCAAGGGCATCTTCGAGTACGTCGACAAGGGCACCGAGGACGGTATTTCCCTCGACGAGAATCGCGCTGCATTTCATCGCATCAAGCTGCGCACGCGCTTCCTGAACGATTGGTCGAAGCGCGACCTCGGTACGGAAATCTTCGGCAAGCGCATCGAATTGCCCTTCGGCATCGCCCCCACCGGCAGTGCCGGTCTCATGTGGTATCAGGGCGAAATCGAGCTGGCGAGGGCTGCCGCGGCAGCGGGCATCCCGTTCACATTGGCGACGGGCGCCCTCACCTCGATGGAAGACGTCACCAGGGCGGTGCCTGATTCCCGCAAGTGGTTTCAGCTCTATCCCTGGGAAGACGAAGATGCCAACTACGAGATGGTCGCGCGCGCCCGCGATCTCGGCTGGGAAGCGCTCGTGGTGACGATCGACCACGCGCCTGGCCGCGGCCGCGAGCACAACGAGCGCAACGGCTTTTCGTTTCCGTTCCAGCCCAACATGACGGCCACGCTCGACATGATGCGGCATCCCGGCTGGTTGCTGCGCGTGCTCCTCAAGTACGTCATGAACGAAGGGCTGCCCACCAACGCGAACTACCCGGATCGCTATCGCCACTCGGTCATCGACGGCAAGACCCGCACGCGCCCCAAGCGCTTCGAAGCGATGACCTGGGAGCACATCCGGAAGATGCGCGAGTTCTGGCCGCGCAAACTCATCGTCAAGAGCATTCTGAGCGGCGATCAGGCGCTGGCAGCTGTCGATGCCGGTGCCGACGGCGTGGTCGTGTCCAATCACGGCGGTCGTGCCTTCGACAGCGCGGTGGCGACTATCGACATCCTGCCGGAAGTCGTCGAGGCTGTCGGCGATCGCTGCACGGTGATTCTCGACAGCGGCATCCGCCGCGGCAGCGACATCGTGAAGGCCCTGGCACTCGGCGCGAAGATGGTCCTGTGCGGCCGGGCTACGCTATACGGCACGGCATGCGGGGGGCAAGCCGGTGCCGCGCGCGCGATCCAGATCCTCGCCGGCGAAATGGAGCGCAGCTTCGGCTACGTGGGTGCGCGCAGTGTGGCCGAGATCGGCCCGCACATCTTTGCGCATGCTGGCGGCGGCAAGCGCGCCGAAAAGGGAACGGAAAGCAATTCGCCCGCGACCGAACCCATCGCACGCCTGGCGACGGTCACGCGCTGACGTCCATGTTCGAAGCGATGTTGGCCGCAGTTCGCGCGACGTCGGGTCAGCGGCCCAGCACGCGCCGAGTGACGTACGACAGCATATCCACCATCGCAACCAGCATAAGCATCGCGATCAGCACCGAGCTGGTTTCGCGCATCTGAAACAACCCCATGTGAAAGGCCAGCATCTGGCCGAGGCCACCGCCCCCCACCACGCCGAGCACCGCGGCCGCCCGGATGTTGTTTTCCCAGCGGTACAACGTGTACGACAGAATCTGGGGCAGGATCTGCGGCAGCGAGGCATACAGGAAGACCCGCCCCTCGGGCACGCCCTGCGTCCGCAACGCAGAACCCGGACCAGGAGGCGCATTCTCGATCGCCTCGGCGAAAAGGCGTCCAAGCACCCCGGTCGTATGCAAAGCCAGCGCCAACGTGCCGGCCAGAGGCCCCAAGCCTGCCGAGATCAGCAACAGCGCCGCCCAGACCAGCTCGGGGATCGAACGCAGGAAGTTCAGTATCAATCGCATCGGGCCGCGGATCAGCGTTCGCTCACCGGCATACTTGCGACTGGCCGGCACCGCGAGCAGCAGGCCCATGATGAGCGCGAGCAGCGTCCCCAGCGCCGACATCGCAAGCGTCTCGAGACTGGCAATCCCCAAGCGCTTCAGGAAAGCGGCATCCACCGACGGCGAAAGCAGCTCACCGACGAACTTGCCCATCCGCTGTGCCGCCTCCACCGAGAACAGACGCCCGAGCTGCATGTCCAGACTTGCAAAGCTCACGACGATCAGCACAATCATCGCGAGGACGATCCAGCACACCGTGCACCGAAGACTGAAAATCGGCGGCGGCAAGCTGGGAACGCCGCTATTCGAGATGTGGGATTGGCCGGCTGAGCTCATGCCAGCACCCTGCGCAGCCGCGAGCTGGCCAGATCCGCGATCCACACCAGCAGGACGAATACCAGCAGCATCGTGCTCACTTCCGAGCCGTGAAACATCTTCATCGAGACGTCCATTTGCTGGCCGAGGCCGCCCGCTCCGACGAAGCCAAGCACTGCCGAGGAACGGATCGCGCACTCCCAGCGATAGACCGTATAGCCGGTGAGCTCGAGCGAATTCTGCGGCAACAAGGCGTAGAAGAGCGCCTGCAGGCGCCCCGACCCGTTACGCAGCAGTGCGTGAGTCGTATGCGGCTCGCCGCTTTCCAGTATCTCGCAATACACCTTGCCGAGCATGCCCGCATAGGTGAGCGCGATGGCAAGCACCCCTGCGGTCGCGCCGAGCCCGACCACACGCACGAAAACCAACGCCCAGACCAGTTCGGGGATGCTGCGCAGGAAGATCAGCAACCATCGGATCGCTTGCCGAAAGACGAACGGCAGCGCGTGCATCCGACCGGGCAGCGAAGAGACCGAAAGTACGGATGTGGATGCCACCGCCAAAGGAATCGCGAGCACCAACGCAAGCGTTACACCGGCCGTCGCAATCGCCACCGTGCGCCACGCTTCGCGTGCAACCATGCCGAGAAATTCGGGTTCCAGCTTGGGCGGAAAGAAGTCGCCGACGAACTTCGCGGTGATTTTCAGATTGTCCGGCGCGAACAGTGTCCAAACCCGGAACTCGGTGGCGACCAGCGCCGGGCCGAGCAGCGCCATGGCGGCCAGAAACCAGAACAAGCGCATGCGCCATGCAGGGTCGCGCCACGTGTAGTCGTCGGCGCGAACGGTGGCAGTGGCTGTCAAGGCGTCACCGACACATCATCAGGTCGCTGCGACCGGCTGCGGTTTCGCTTGCGTCGGGTTGCACGGCCGACTCGCCGGAGAGCTCGTACTCGAACTGTGCATAAAGCCGTGCGAGCACGTCGCGGGTGACCTCTGCGGCCGGCAGATCGAAGGCAAGTGCACCGTCGCGCAGCCCGACGATGCGAGGAAAGCGCGCGATCGCCATGTCCACCTGATGCAATGTTGCGACCAGCGTCGCCCCGCGTTCGCGGGCGGCCTCGGTCAGGGCATCGATCGCCAGCCTTGCGCGCGTGGGATCCAGGGCGGACAGCGGCTCATCGACCAGCCATAGACTGGCCGGTGACACCAAGGCGCGGGCCAGCCCCACACGCTGACGCTCGCCACCGGAGAGGCGGTCGACCCGGTCCCACAACTTGGTGCCGAGGTCGAAGCGCGCCAGGGCAGCATACGCCTCCTCGATGCCCAGCGGATAGACCAGCGAACGCAGACTGGCCCACAGCGACATGGCCGGCAGCCGCGCGGCACACACGGCAGTCACCACGCGCTGACGCGGCGGCAAGGGCGGCGTTTGCGGCGCGAGGAAGAGGCGCCCCCGCAACCGCTGCAATCGGCGCACGGACAATTGCCAGGGATCGCTCCCATCGAGTGCGAGCCGACCTTCGGCTGGCTTCAGCGCGCATGCAAGCGCATGCAGCAACGTCGTCTTGCCTGCGCCCGACGGCCCGATGACCGCCACCTGCTCGCCGGCAGCCACCTGCAATCCGATCGGCCGCAGCGCGGGCGGTGCATCTGCTGCCGCGGCAGGATGTCGAACCGCGAGGCCCGAGATTTCGACTCGCATCCCGGAGTGGCGACGCGACTACTTGATGAGCCCGGCGCTGCGACCTGCCGTCTCCAGCCCCTTGTAGTTCTCGGCCTTGGTCGGAATGTAACGCGTCGCCCGATTGAGCGTCAGAATCTCCTTGCCCTCGGGCGTATCCATGCTGAGGTCGAGCAACGCCTTGGTGACGCGCTCGCGCAATTCGGCGGGCATGGACGCGTGGACCGACCAGTTGTAGTTGAAGAACGGCGGCGTGGTGTAGAACACGTCGACCTTGGACGTATCCACGCGCTTCTCGGCAACGAACTTGCGCCAGACGGTAATGTCCAGCGCCGCCGCATCGACCCGACCGCTCACCACCGAAGCAATCGTCGCATCGTGTGCGCCCGAATAGGCGACGCGCTTGAAATCGCGCTCGGGCTCGACACCGGCCTGGAGCAGGAAGGTGCGCGGCATGAGATGCCCCGACGTGCTCGACTGGGAGCCGAAGCTCACCTGCTTGCCCTTGAGTTCGCCGAGTTCCTTGAAGCCGGCGCTCTTCTGTGCAATGAACACCGAGCGGAACTGCGTATCCTCTTCGCGCTGTGCGATCGGGATGATCTTGCCGCCCGAGCGGATCTGCGCCTGCACATGCGTGAAGCCGCCGAACCACACCATCTCGACCTGCGAATTGACCAGGGCTTCGACGGCGGCCGGGTAATCGTTCACCGGCGTGAACTCGACCTTCATGCCGAGTTGTCGTTCCAGATACTTCACCAACGGGCCGAACTTACGCAGTTGCTCGGTGGCGGCTTCTTCCGGAATCGTCGTGACCCGAAACACTTTTTGGGCATGCGCGCTGCCGATCATCGCAACGCACGCAAGCAACGCGATGCAGCCATGCACCAGGAGAGACAACGACCCACGTTTAGGACGACGTAAAGACAATTTCATGGCGGTTCCCGAGGAATGGATGTGAATGACAACGCGACAAGCGGCACGAAAAGCAAGTGAGTATGTGCGAGCGGCAAGTCGAAGGTCAACCCCGAGCCCGTTGTTCTCGCGCGCGGGGCAGAAGGAACTCGGGACTCGACCCTAGCCCCGGTTGCAGCCGATCTCGATACAGTGCCCCGCTCGTTCCCCGAAACGGCGAACCTGCGACCCCTTAGAGTTCGCCGAGCCGCCCCTCTTCGCGTGCCACCTTCTCGACGACCCGAATGACCTGAAGCGTCGTCGGCATGCCGCAGTAGGCCGTCGAGTGGACGACAATCTCGAGTACGTCTCGCGCCGTCGCGCCGAGCAGCATCGCGCCGCGGATATGGTTCGCGAGCTGGACCGGTTCGTTGAGCGCAAGGCATACGCCGACCATCATCAGTAGCCGGGTGCGGTCGTCGATGATGCCGCGCGGATACATCTCGCCGTAGATGAAATCGAACCACAGCTGTATGAAGCCGGGCTCCAGACGATCGTAGGTATCGATCGTGTCGTTGACCTGATGATTCTGCGTCCGGATGCGCGTGCTCACGCCCTTCCAGCCGTACCTGGCCAGGGTGCGCTCGCGCCATTGGACTTCCGCCTCCGACTTGGCGGGCGGCCAGCGCTTTCGCTCTTCGTCGAGCGAACGCTCCGGCGTGCGCCCTTCGAGCGGCAGTTGCGTTGCGGTGATTTCGTCCATGCGTCCCAGACGCTCGAGCACGCCGATGCAGGCACGCGCGCCGCGACCCGCCTTCACATAGCCGATGTAAACCGTACACTGCAGGGGGATCTCGAGCACTTCACGAGGCGTGGCCCCGGCTGCGAGCGCGGCGGGAATCTGGCGTTCGAATTCCTCCATCTCGTTCATGGCCAGGAACTGGGCAATCGAAACCAGCAGCCGCGTCTTCTCGTCGATCTTCCCGCGGGCGAAGACGCCGCCATAGGTGAACGCAAGCCAGGACCGGGCGAAGTGCTGATCGACGCGATCCCGCCACGCCAGCTCGTCGATGAAATGTCCGGGATGGATGCGCAAACCATTGTCGATGGCTGCGGGATCATACTTGCGCTTCAATGCGGCAACGCGCGGATCGCTTGCCGCGCCCGTTGCACCGGGCAGACTGCCGTCAGTCATGATTCTCGATCGTCCTATGGTTGGTCTGTCATTGATACGTCGCGTCGACTCGCAAGCGCCCAGCACGATTCAATCGAGCCGGATCTTCGCGCTGCTCGCCACCTTCTTCCACTTCTCGATTTCGCTGCGTATGAAGCGCGCGAAATCCGCTTCCGTACCGCCGCCCACGTCGAATCCGGCCTTCGTCAACGTGGTCGCGACTTCCTCCGATTGCAGGATGCGAACGATCTCGGTATTCAGACGCGTGACGATGGATGCCGGCACCCCCGTCCGGGTCACCAGGCCGTGCCACGTCGAGGCCTCGAAGCCGGGAAACCCCGATTCGCTCATCGTCGGTACCTCGGGAAAATCCTTCGCACGCGTCCGGGCCGCAATGCCAAGCGCGCGTATGCGTCCCGATTGCAGATGCGTGCGCGTCGTGGCGAACGTCGTGAACGCGGCATAGATGTTGCCTCCGATCAGATCCACCATGGCCGGTGCACTGCCCTTGTAGGGCACGTGCACGAGCCTGATCCCGGCGACGGTGCTGAAGTATTCCGTCGTCAGGTGGACGCCGGTGGCGATGCCCGGTGTCCCGTAGGTGAATTGCGCGGGCTGCGCCTTGGCGAGCCGCACCAGATCCATCACCGACTTCGCCGGGACGGACGGATGAACGTGCAGCGCGTACGGCACGAGCGTCGCCAACACGATCGGGGCGATGTCCCTGACGGGATCGTAGGGCACCTTCGCTTTCGTCACCGGCAGCACCGCCAGCGAGCTGATCGTACCCAGCGCCATCGTGTAGCCGTCGGCGGGCGAGCGCAGCATGGCCTCGGTGCCGATCAGGCTGCCGGCCCCCGGACGATTCTCGACGACGACCTGCTGCCCCATCGCGTCGCCCAGCCGGCTTCCGATCAGGCGCGAGACGAAATCGGTGTCGCCTCCCGGGGAATACGGCACGATGAGTCGAACCGGTTTGACAGGATAGGTCTGGGCGGACGTCTCGACGACTACAGCGCCGAGCATTGCCAAGAGTGCAACCTGGGCCGCAGCGAAACGCCCCGGGATACCGACTCCCATGGAATTGCAGCACGAATCCGCCATGTCTCCTCCTGTGCCGTCGCCCGATATGTGCCTCGGACACTTGCAGCTTGATTGTGTCTATCGATCATATGCCGAGATCGTCGTTATCATAGCGTGCCCGGAGCGAATGCGCGTTCTCGCTTTTGATCGGCATGGAACCGCGATGCACGCGCCGATTCAATGACGAAGACATGATCTCGAAAACGTTTCCACTCCTCGCTCCGTTTGTGATCGGCCGAGGCGCTTCGCTCGCCCGGACAGCAATCGGACGCTGGTTTTGAGTTAAAGTCCGCCACAGCGCTCGCAAGGAATCCAAAATGACTTCCGTACTCGTACTCAAAAACCAGGACGTCGAACGCGCACTCTCGCTTGACGACGCGATGACTGCTCTGGAAAACATGTATCGGGCGGTCGCAGCGGGGCAGGCCGTCGAAGGCCTGCGCGACCAGACGCACGTTCCACTCGACCAGCCCCATCTCGCCTATTGCCTGAAGACCGCGAACGGCGCGCTCTATGGTGCCGGCTACATGGTCCTGCGCGTGTCCTCCGACGTGAACGACACCACCCCGATCAACGGGATCGCTGCGACTCGCCATCTCCCGGCCGGCCCCGGCGGAACGACCTGCGGATTCGTGATCGTCTTCCGTACCGCGGACCTGACGCCCGTCGCCATCGTGCACGACGACTGGATGCAGCTGGTGCGCGTCGGCTGCACCAGCGCACTCAGCGTACGCTGTCTCGCGCGCGAAGATGCGGGCGATGTCGCCATCATCGGCAGCAGCGGACAGGCCTGGTGGCATCTGGCTGCGATCGCACGCGTGCGCAAGTTGCGCCGCGTTCGTGTCCATAGCCCGACCCCCGAAAATCGCGAGCGCTTCGCCCGTCGCGCCGCCGAAGCCCTGGGCATCACCGTGGAAACAGCGGCCGATGTTCGATCGGCCGTCGAGGGCGCCGACATCGTCGTCGCCGCCACCAACGTGAGTCAGCCGATCCTGCGCGGCGAGTGGCTATCCGCAGGTGCACACGTCGTTTCGATCGTCAGCAGCGAGAAGCAGCGGCCCCGCCGCGAGATCGACAACGAAGTGGTCCGCCGAGCCGCCCGCGTTTTCGCACACTGGAAGCCCTACGCGATGCGACAGGAGGCGGCCGATCTCGCCGAACCCATCGCTGCCGGCATACTGCGTTGGGACGACGTGAACAGCTTGTGCGATCTCGTGACCGGGAAGGTGGCCGGACGCGCATCGGCACAGGAAATCACGCTCTTCAAGAACGACGCCGGGATGGGGCTGCAGTTCGCAGCGCTCGCACCGATGGCCTACGAGCGCGCAATGCAGACAGGCATCGGTACACCCCTGCCCGCCGACTTGTTCCTGCAGGCGCCGATTCACTGAGCATCCGCGATTCGACGGGGCCAGCCCTCCCTCGAATCGCGTACACGGAGGAGTCCATCCATGCATTCAACGATGAATCGCGCGGCATGCGGGGCGTGCCTCGCTTTCGCCGTTACGTTGTCCGCACAAGCACTCGCAGACGACAACTACCCGTCGCGTGCCGTTCGCGTCATCGTGCCTTTCGCGGCCGGAGGGGCCACCTCGGTCATTGCACGACTCGTCGCCCAGAAGCTCTCCGACGAGTGGCGACAACCCGTCATCGTGGACAATCGTCCCGGTGGCGCAACGGCCGTCGGCACGGAGGTCGTGTTCCGATCCGCACCGGACGGCTACACGATACTGTTCGGATCGAGCTCGTTCGCCATCAATGCAACGCTGCGCAAGACGCCCTACGATCCGATCCGCGATTTCGCCCCCGTCTCGCGCCTGACGCGTTCCCCCTATGTGCTCGTCGTGCATCCGAAGCTGCCCACGGGCACGCTGAAAGCCTTCATCGCGTTGGCCAAGTCGCGCCCCGGCGAACTCGACTACGCGTCGACCGGCGCCGCGAACCATCTCGCCACCGAGCTGCTCGCGCTCACCGCCAACATCAAAATGAACCACATCCCTTACAAAGGAGGTGGGCCGGCCATCAACGATCTGCTCGGCGGACATGTCCAGGTGCACATCACGACGGCCGTGAACATGATTCCGTTGCTCGACAACGGGCGACTGAAGGGGCTGGCCATCACCGGGGACGAGCGCTTGCCGGCCCTTCCCAAGCTGCCGACGTTCATCGAAGCAGGATTGCCCGAATTCAACTCGAACAACTGGAACGGCGCACTCGTGCCTGCGAAAACACCGCGCCCCATCGTTGCGAGGCTGGCCACGGATATCGGCAAGGTACTGCAGATGCCGGACGTGCGCGAGAAGCTCGATGCGCAGGGCAACTTTGCCTGGGGATCGACGCCGGAGCAGTTCGCCTCCCTGATCAAAGCGGAGATCGACCGCTTCGCCTACGTCGTCAAGGCTGCAGGCATCAAGACGGAGTGATGCGCCTGCGAGCACGCACGCCTATCCGACGCGCGCACCGGAGCGACGGACGATCTCCGCCCAGCGGGCCACCTCCCGCTTGATGAAGGCGCCGAACTCCGCAGCCGAGGTCGCGGTCACCTGCATGCCACGCTGGCTGAAGGCGCTCGTCACGTCGGCGGAACGCGCAGCTGCCACCATCGACTTGTTGAGCGCGGACACGATCGCCGCCGGGGTGGCTGCCGGCACGACGAATCCCTGCCACAACGTAATCTCGTAACCCTTCAGGCCCGCTTCATCGACGGTCGGGACGTCCGGCAGCACCGGACTGCGCTGCAATGCCGTGGTCGCGATCGCACGCAGTCGCCCCGCAGCGATCAAGGGCGTAGCCGTGGACAGGCTCGACACGCTCAATTGCGTCTGTCCTGCGATGAGTTCGGAAGTCGCGAGTGGGCTGCCCTTGTAAGGCACGTGCACGATGTCGATGCCTGCCATCGACTTCAGCAATTCTCCGCCCAGATGGGATGTGGTACCGCTGCCCGCGGACGAGAAAAGCACCTGACCCGGACGCCCCTTGGCCAAGGCGATCAGCTCCTTCAGATTCTTCGCAGGCAGCGACGGGTGCACGACGATGACGTTCTCGGTCGTGGTCACGAGCGAAATCGGCGCGAAATCCCGTACGGGATCGTAAGTGATTTTGGTGTAGAGCGCCGGAGCGATCGCCAGCGTACTGGTATTACCCATGAGCATCACATGACCGTCTGCCGGCGACTTGGCGACGAGTGACGAGCCGATGGTGCCGCCTGCACCCGGACGATTCTCCACCAGGACGTTCTGCCCCAGATTTTCGGTCATCTTCGCTGCGATAGCGCGTGCAACCACGTCCGTGCCGGCGCCCGGCGTGAAGGGAACGATGACGCGAATCGGTGCCGAGGGAAAGCCCTGCGCACTTGCCGATAGCGGCGCAACGACGACACCCGCAATGAACACGCTCAATGCCGAAACCACCGCTGCCTCGACGCTGCGCTTGACGAAACGATGCTGCATGGACATTTCTACTCCCCTAGGTCACGTACCGACGATGTACGTTGATTCCAAGCAGCATCCGTACCATACGCACTGCGCCACGCTGCTCTCTCGAAGTAGTATAGAGGAGGCGCAGCCCTGCTGTACGCTCGCACGTCGACGTACATCGAAGCGCGAATCGCCGCGATGCGATGGCTCTCCGCTTGAACTGCCGAAAGGATTCACCATGATCAAGAGCATCTCGCTGTTGACCCGCAGACCGGAACTGACGCACGACGAATTCGTGCGCCACTGGGTGGACGTCCATGCGCCACTCGCCCACGCCGTGCCGCGAGTGAAGCGCTATGTGCAGTCCCATATCCTGGCCGAACGAACGCGCCCCGACATCGAGACGCTCGACGTCGAGGTCGACGGCATCGCCGAACTCTGGTACGAGAGCCTGGACGATCTGCGCTACGCCATGAATACGCCCGAGGCGAAGATCCTGCACGACGACGGCGCCACCTTCATCGGCAGGATCAAGACTTACACCATCGAAGAGCGGGTGATCATTCCACCAGGGCAGACCTGATCACCGATGACCCGCCGTGCCTCGCACGCAGACCGGGTCGAGACACGGAGCTCAGCGCGATGCCACCACCACCTGTTCGGCATCGAACACCTTGCCCATGATCGTGTGCTTGCGATAGTTCTCCTTCGGCGCAGGCATCCCGAGTTCGGCCATTCGGCGGCGAGCTTCCGATGCGAGAAACACCTTTTCCGAAATCTCGCGGTAGTTCACGTCCTTCTTGATGTAGCCCCAACGCTTCATCTGCGAAAGCATCCAGACCGCCATCGAGTTCCAGGGGAACGGATCGAAATCGATCCGGTTCGGTACGTTGCGCACCCCGCCCAGTCCGTCGGCAAAGCGTCCGGTCAGCACCTGTTCGACCACCGTCAGGGGCTGATTGAGATAGTTCGCCGGCGCGATCATCTGCGCCACGTTCTTCCGGTTGTCGGGACTGGACGAGAATCTCGTCGCATTCAACAACGCCCGTACGATCGCCGCAAAGGTGTTCGGATTCTGCTTCGCGAACTCGCCCGTGGCCGCAAACGCGCAGCAGGGATGGCCTTCCCACAACTCGCTCGTCAGCAGGTGGATGAAGCCCACGCCTTCGTACACCGCACGCTGATTGAACGGCTCGGCCACGATGAAGCCGTCGATGTTCCCCGAGCTCAGGTTCGCCACCATGTCGGGCGGCGCCATCACGCGCAGCTGCACGTCCTTGTCGGGATCGATGCCGTTCTCGGCCAGATAGTGTCGCAGCAGGAAGTTGTGCATCGAATAGTCGAAAGGCACGCCGAATCGCATGCCCTTCCACGTCTTGGGGTCGCGGCGGTTCTTGTGCTTCATCGCGAGCGTGATCGCATTGCCGTTGATGTTCTCGATGGCCGGCATGACCATCGGCACGGCATTCGACCCGGTGCCGAGACTGATCGCGAGCGGCATGGGAGAGAGCATGTGCGACGCGTCGTATTCCCCCGAGAGGGTCTTGTCGCGCACCACCGCCCAACCGGCGGTCTTCATGAGCGAAACGTTGAGACCCTCCCGCGCATACATGCCTGCGGCGTGCGCAAAGATGATCGGCGTGGCACAAGTGATGGGGAGGAAGCCGATGCGCAGATCACGCTTCTCCGGCACGCCCCGTTCGCCCGCCAAGGCGGCCAATGCCTGTTCCGGGATGACGCTCGACAGCGCTGCCAGCGCCCCACCCATACCGACCGCCTGCAGGAAGCGCCTGCGACGAGCCGCGTGCGGGATGATCGACCGCACGAGGGCCGTCTCGATCAGACTTCGGGAACCGCGCTCCTCGTCTTCGGCGGCCAGATGTGCAGCGTCGTCGGTGTGCTGCCCGCAGCTACAGCAGGCAGTGGTGCGGTGATCGGGGGTCTTCAAGGTCATGGGCGTTCCTGGTCGGGTAGTCGAAAGTACGCGGGGTTCGCAGAGAGCATCATCACAACGGACTGAAGTCGCTCTTGCCGACACCGCATTCGGGGCAGAACCAGTCGTCGGGGAAATCCTGCAGACGCGTGCCGGGCGCGATGCCCTCCTCCGGAATGCCGCGGGCTTCGTCGTACACATAGCCGCAGATGTCGCAGATCCATTTCGTGACGGTCGCGTTGTCGTTCGTGGGTTGGTTCATCGCGGGTCCTTCAGGCTGCAAGTTGCGCAGCCTGCAGCGGCGCGAACACTCGCTCGAGCAGCGGCGCAAGATCGGCAGCAACCTCGTCGAGCGCCGGATTCGCATAGGTACGAAAGATCTCGCTCGGCGGCCGGTGCGCCACCACGGTCGCTCCACCGGCGTCGTAGACGTGGATGCGCAGCGGGATCTCGATCCCTGCGCGCTTGTCGGCTGCCCAGACCCGCACGGCGAGATCCGGCCGGAACACTTCGAGGATCTGGTCTGCAGGGACATGCAGGCCCCGCTTGGCCGCATTCGCCTGTCCGTTGATGTGCGAGACGAGTGCCAGCGGTGCCGCCGCGATACCCTCCATCAGGAGGCGCACGGCCTCGTCGACGTCTATGGATAGCCTTTGCGAAATCATGCCGTCACTTCCCGGGCGGCGCCGGCGTCGAGTTCGGCGAGTTCCTTGCGCAAATGCTTCAGCGCCGGCGTCACGATTGCGACGAAGATGGCTTCACGCACCCGCCGCTGCGCCGGATTGCGAATGAGATACCCCTTCGCGCCCGAGTGCAGCATCGCAGCCATGGATGCCTTCAAGGCAAGCTCGGAGCCCGCAGCGCGCAGCCCCAACACCTCGCGTACCTCGAACGGACGCCCATTGTCGATCCGGTCGGCCAGATCGAGGATCGCCGAACGTGCCCGATCGAGTTCCTCCTGCATCGGTCCGGCCTGGTCGTCGAGATAGCTGTTGACGTGGGAAAGCGTCTTGCACGAATCGCGCACGATCGCGATGCAGTCGTCGATCATGCCGAGGGCGATGCCGGTTTGCAGCAGCACGAATCCGGGCTTGATGCGCTTCACGAACGCATCGAACTCCTCGGGTTGTGCGAGCACGTCGGTGTCGCTGACGAAGAGCTTCCTGAACTGACACGAGAAGGTTCGCGTCCCTTCGAGCGCGACGAAGTGTGCGCTCGTATTGAGTCGGGCACCTTGTTCACCGGCCTGCACGAGCGCCAGCAGTGTCCCGCCCGACTCGCAACGTGCACCGACCGCGAACATGTGCCCCTGCCCCAGGTTGGACACCCAGGGCAGCGTGCCGTCGAGTTCGAAGCCGCCCTCGACACGCCGGGCGCTCAACCGCAACGGTTCGATCGACGCGCAGGATTTCATGAGGTTCGACAGCCCGGTGCCGCCGAGGACTTCGCCGGCCATGACCTTGCGCTGCAGTTTCTCGCGCAAGCCCGCATTGCTCGTCTGCTGCAGGTACCACACGAGCGCCGACTGGCACCAGGTGAGAAAGGCCGTCGACCCGCACACGCGGGATACCGCACTCATGCACTCGATCAATGTCCGCAGGCCGAGCCCCGATCCGCCACGCGCGGGTTCGACCGCACAGCGATACATCCCGACTTCGCCCATGCGGCGCATGAAGCCTTCGGGGTACTCGCCCTTGACGTCGATATCGACCACCTTGGGCTGGAGTTCGTCGCGCGCGAGCTGCGCAACGCGGGCAATGAGATCGGCTGCCGTGAGATCGACGGCGGCGGGTTCGGCACACAGGACTGCGGACATCTCGTTCTCCGTGGGTCAGCGTTTGGATCGGTGGCTCAGGCGAGTTCGACCTTCATGGCAATCGGATTGCGGAAGCTGTTCGCCACCGGGGAGAAGTAGTTCGCATGTTTCACGATCTCGTCGATCGTCTCGCGAGGCACATCGGCCTCGGCGATGATCTTGACACGCACTTCCTGGAAGCCCATTTCCGAGGCTGTCTTCTCAGCGCCACCTGCGCCCCAGGCAGCGGGATTACCGATGTCGCCTTCGAGCAGCACTTCGAGGCGCGTCAGCTCGACGCCCTTCCATGTCGCCACCGCCTGGATCCCGACGGACAAGCAAGCCCCCAACGCAGCGAGGAGGGTTTCCGAAGGTGCCGGCCCGGTGTCTTGTCCGAACAGATGCAGCGGCTCGTCGACCACCACCGGCGCATGCTTGCCGATGTAGGTGAGATTGCGGAACTGACCGTCGGCGATCGTATGTGCCTTCATCGTGCCTTGCGCGCACGGATTGGAACGGCCCTTGGCGGCGAACTCGGCCAGACCGTTGCGATCGATGGGCTTGAGATGGACCTTGGCAGCCGGTGCGGCGACGTCGTTCATACGATGCTCTCCTGGATGTTCTTTGGTGGATGGATCCGACGCGATGTCCGGTTGCGATCGCAGCGGTCTCGCATCCTGTTATTGCAATGGCCGTGCCGATCCGGGGCCTGGCAAGAGATCCAGCGCTTATTCAGAACGTTGCGCTGAAAAATCGCGCATGACGGCAGGCATGTCGAACGACGAATGTCGACGCAAATGTAAACAATCGAAGGGGAATGGATGCCTTCGTGCGAAGGCTGATCCACGCTGCCGCGGCACCAGGACGCGCGACAGGGCGCAACAAGCTCAGCGGATAGTCAGCGCCCCTTGCGCGTCACCGCGATGCCGAGTTGACGTACCCGGTAATCGAGCTGGCGCAGCGTCATGCCGAGCGAGCGGGCGGCTTCGGTCTTGTTGCCGCCCACCCGGGCGATGGCCGCCACGATGCGCGACCGATCGTCCTCGATGACGCTCGCGTACCTTGGGGCACGGGGCACCGCGTTCGCCGTGACCGGCGCAGCCTCCGGTTCGATGCTCACGCGTGCTTCAGCGGTCAGCACGCGCTCGACATCGGCGAGCCCGATCCGCGACGACTCGCTCAGCAGCACGATGCGCTCGATGACGTTGGCCAGTTGACGCACGTTGCCCGGCCACGGAAAGTGGCTCAGTGCATCGACGGCCTGCGCGGAGAACGCTACGTTGCGCTGATAGGTCTGATTGAGCTGACTCACGAAATGACGCGCCAGCGCCCGCACGTCTTCGGGCCGCTCGCGCAGGGGCGGCAACGTGATCGGCAGCACGTTCAATCGATAGAACAGATCGAGCCGGAACCTGCCTTCGCTTACCAGCGCGTGCAGATCACGATTGGTCGCAGCGACGATGCGAACATCGACGGCGCGTTCCCGCGAGGATCCGACACGCTCGATGACGCGCTCCTGCAGCACCCGCAGGAGCTTAGCCTGGGTGGCAAGCGGCAGTTCACCGATCTCGTCCAGAAACAGGGACCCGCGATGCGCGAGTTCGAATCGCCCGGCGCGCGCAGCCGTTGCGCCCGTGTAGGCCCCCTTTTCGTGGCCGAACAGTTCCGATTCGAAGAGATTCTCGGGAATCGCCGCGCAGTTCACCTTCACGAACGGGGCATCGCGACGCCCCGACAACAGGTGCAGCGTTCGTGCGAGCAGCTCCTTGCCCGTTCCGGATTCGCCGAGCAGCAAAACGGTCGCCTCCGTTCCTGCCACACGCTCGACCTGTGACAACGCCGCCTGCAACGCCTTCGACTCGCCGACCACACCTGCAGAGCGCGCAGCGGTCGTTGCCCGCTGCAGCGCCTGTTTCAACGCCCTGTTCTCGCTTTCGAGCGTGGCCGTGCGTTCTTCGACCAGCCGGTTGAGCTCGAGCACCTGCCCGACCAGCACCGCCATCGTCTCCAGCAACTGGACATCGTCAGCCAGTGCCCGATCACGCCTGCGCAACCGATGGCAGCCCAGGACGCCGATGGTTCGATCAGACACCGCGATCGGCAAGGCCATGAAGGCGACCGTCTCCTGCGGCAATCGCTCGCGTTCGACCGTGCGGCACAGAAAACCCGGCTCCGCATCGATGTCCTGGATGATGGCCTTCACGCCGGTCGTGAAGACCTGCCCGGTGATGCCCTCGTCCGGCTTGAAACGTCCACGTCGCACTTCGGCATCGGTGAGCCCATACGCATAGCGTATCGACAGCGCGGCCGAATCCGGATCGAGCAGCAGGACACGCCCCCGATTGAGCCCCAGCAGTTCCGAGAGCAGATGCAGCATCTCCTCGATCACTTCGCGCGGATCGAGGCTGCGCCCGAGCCGTTTGGTCACTTCGCGCATGAGCAGGCGCTCGTGATCCGCCCAAGTTCGGGGCGGACGCGTCGCATCGACCGCACACTCGCTGTGCATGCGCGCGTTCTCCTTCGGCTACGTTAGGTCGAGCTTCCGATCCAGCAGAAAACGTGCCAATACAGCAAGGCGACGTGCTGGCAGGCGCATGCCGACACTCGGCAATACGGCACCACCATCCTGCGAAGGCCGCAGCGACCGCACCACACGGGATCTCCTGATCCTTCGACGCCTGGTGCACGGCCCCTCGCCTGCAGCCCTCCTTCGTCTTCGGTCGCAGCTTCGTTCCGTCGCCACGCATGCGCAGTTACACTCGTACTGAAGGAAGAGACTGCACGTGCGAGGCCGAAGAAGACTCACCGAGAACATCGAGCATCTGCGACTGCGTCTCGCGAGCCAGCGCGGCGCGATCGTGCTCGCCGTGCTCGGGCTCGCGTCCGGCGTAATCGCAGGGCTCGTGACCGTCGCCTTTCGTGCGCTGATCGAGGGCATCCAGGCCTTGTTCGTCGGCACGGACTTCCTTCAGCTCTCCACCCAGTCGCGGTTCATCTTCCCCGTCTGCGGGGTGATTCTTACCATCGGGCTGATCTACTTCCTGGGTCGAGGCAGGCTGCGCACAGGGGTCGTTCACGTACTCGAGCGGCTTTCCTACAACGAGGGTCAGCTGCCCTTCAGGAATGCCGTGCTCCAGTTCTTCGGCGGCGCCATCGTGCTTGGCGCGGGGCTTTCGATGGGCCGCGAGGGGCCCAGCATCCATCTCGGCGCGGCGAGCGGCAGTCAACTCGGGCAGTGGGTACGCGTGCCCCACAACAGCTTGCGCACACTGGTCGGCTGCGGCGTGGCGGCAGCGATCGCCGCTTCGTTCAACACACCGCTCGCCGGCGTGGCCTTCGCCATGGAGGTCATCCTCATGGAATTCACCGTGGCGAGTCTTACGCCCGTGATCCTGGCGGCCGTCAGCGGTGCGGCGATCGCGCATCTGGTGTACGGCTCCTCGACCGCGTTCTTCGTGCCGCCGGTTTCGCTGCATTCGCTATGGGAGTTGCCGTACATCGTGCTGATGGGCATCGTCATCGGATCCATCGCGGCCGCATTCATCGTCCTCGTCCGTCGGTTGACCCGAGCCACAAGACATTACCCATGGTGGCTGCGCATGCTGGCCGCAGGCATCCTGACCGGCGGCTGCGCGATGCTCGTGCCGCACATCATGGGCGTAGGGTACGACAGCGTGAACCTGATACTCACGGGCGGCCTCGCCTTTGCGACGCTGGCTGCGATCGTGCTGTTCAAGATTCTTGCCACGTCCTTCTGTCTCGCGGCGGGGCTTCCGGGTGGCCTGATCGGCCCGACCCTCGTCATCGGTGCCGCTGCGGGCGGCATGCTCGGCTACATGGGAACGTCGATCGCGCCCGTCCCGGCCTCGGACATCGGGCTCTATGCGATGCTCGGCATGGGCGCCATGATGGGTGCAACCCTGCAGGCGCCGCTCGCCGCCTTGCTCGCCCTGCTCGAACTCACCGGCGAGATGCAGATCGTCATGCCCGGCATGCTGGCCATCGTCAGCGCATCGATCGCGGCCAAGGAACTCTTCGCCTGCGAATCCCTGTTTACGGTGCAGATGCGCGAGTTCGGCCTGGATCACTCCAACGATCCGGTCGCACAGAAGTTGCGCGGCATCGGTGTCACCGCCGCGATGTCTCGCGACTTTCGATTGGCACCGCCGACCATCACGGCCGCCGAGGCCCACGCGCTGCTGAGCGGAACACCGCAATGGCTGGTGATCCTGAACGGCGATGCGAAGGTATTGCTTCCCGCGGCCGATCTCGCACGATACGTCGAATCGGAGCAGTCCGGACGAATCGATCTGCTCGATCTGCCCGGTCGCCGGAGGACGCTCGCCGGCATCTCAGGCGAAGCCACGCTGCAGGCGGGCCTCGACTTGATGGCGCACAAGGAAGCGGAAGCCCTTTACATCGAAGGCACGACGCAAGACCATGAAGAAGGCATCATGGGCGTGCTCACACCGGAACAGATCGACGCCTACTATCGCTACACTCCCAGCGTACCCGTGCTTCAGTAATTGCCCCACCGTACCATCGACGCCGTTCGCAGGCGACGCGCCGGCGGTGGATCATAATCCTCCGGCCTGCGCGAAGATCGCTCTGAGCTGCTCGCGATCACTCGTCTGACCCAGCGCCACCATCAACAGGATCCGCGCCTTGATGCCGCTCAGGTACCCCGACGAAATCGCCCCTTGTCGTATCAGGCTTTGCCAGGAGCCCAGGTAACCTTTGCCCGGATGCGGCGCCCCCGAGGGGAGTCGCGTTCCCGCAATGACCGGGATACCCGCCTGGAGCGCCAGGCACACGCCTTCGTAGAACGGAAGATTCACATTGCCTCCGCCCGTGGCTTCCACCACGATGCCGTCGACCCTGGCATCGACACAGGCGCGAAAGAGCAAGTCGCTCGACCCCTGAACCATCGTGATGACATGCACGTCGGGTCGAATGTCGTTCACCTCGAGATGCAGGCGTCGCTGCGGCATCGCGAAGAAATTCACGGCATGAGCGGTGACCGTGCCAATCGCGCCGCCATCGCGTGCGCCGAAGCACGTGAGGCGGTCCGGATTGACCTTGGTCGCGTCCACCGCCGAGTGGATCTCGCCGCCGAGGGCCACCATGACCCCACGGCCGGCCGCCTTTGGATCGGCAGCGACACGAACGGCATTGAGTACGTTGCGCGGGCCATCGGGATCCTTTTCATCGGCATTGCGCTGGGCGCCGGTCACGACGATCGGCCGCTCGCTGCCCACCGTGAGATCCATGAGGTAGGCCGTCTCCTCGAGCGTCGCCGTGCCGTGCGTGACCACGATCCCTGCGGCTGTCTTGTCTTCGAGAACCTTGCGCAGCGTGGTCTTCAGACCGAAAGCCGTCGGCGTATCCATCAAGGCACTGTTGATGTTCGAATGCTCGACGACTCGAATCTGCGCCACATCGGCGAGTTCCGGAATCGCCGTCACCAGATCGCTGGCGGAGGCGGCCGAGACGTGGCCGCCGAGTGCGGGATCAAACTTCGAAGCAATGGTGCCGCCGGTACCGACGACATAGACGAGCGGTTTGCTCATGTGGAACTCCTGGGGAATATCGAGGCAGGCAACAAGCTCAATCCTAACTCATGGATGCGGCGCCGCACAAAGTCTTGTCGACCCAACGCGGCAGTCAAAGCAGCCGATCCGACAGCACCTCGAACCGCACCTTCGGCACCCGGAAGCACACCGCATCGGGCGTGCCGCCGAGCTCATCGAGAAGCGGACATTCCAGTGTGCTGCTCGCCAAGGCCAGTGGCTCGACCGAATCGAGATCGATGGGAAGGCGTATGGTCCCCAACGCTACCGCAGACAGATCGTCCCGAGGCACCACGGCCGCATCCTGCAGCGCCAGTCTTGCGACGAGGCCTGCCCATGTGGTGCCGAACGCGTCGAACGATGTCGGGAGCAACGGGCTATCGTTGCGCGCGAGGGTCATGGCCAGACGCGGCGCACTTCCGGCCCCGGGGTGGATCTCCACGGCAATGGACCGTTCTGCGATCTCCAGTCTCAGCCGTGCGGACAAGTGCGAGGGCAGGCTATCGCTGAACACGCGGGTACCAAGCGCATATAGTCCGTTGTCGATGACGTTCGTCACGAAGACGACCGTCGGAACATCCGGTGCTCGAGGCAGCGGCTGCTCGAGATAGAGCCGCCAGTTGCTTTGCAGCGGCGAGGGAAACAATCGTCGCAATGGTCCGGCGAACTCAGGCCCGAAATGCCCATGGCGATAAGTCAGAACGGTCAGGGGTGTGCGCTTGTCCCGAACCCATAGCATGGCGCGCTCCGGAACAAAGCGTTGTGCTCGCTCGGCGTCGACCAGCCAGGTTGCATAGACGACGTCGACGACATCGCTGACAAGCACCGGAAAAGGAAGGGAGCGGGTGAGCGTGCGCCGAACACGGGCGAGCGTCGCGCAATTGGCGATGCGCTCGATCAGCGCGCCGCAGCGCCCGGCCCGCGGATGAACATAACGCTGGTCGGTCATGCGCACCCGAGGCGGGGAATCGCCATGCCCTGGCTCATCGAGGCATCGCCGTGCAACCCTCGATCGGCGGCGTGCTACGTATCGTCGGCGAGACGGTATGCCCTCCCAGCGAAGCGGACGATGGCGGCATCCCTAGCCTTGAGGATCGACGCAGACGCGTTCGAATCCGGTCTCCTCGCGAATCAGTCGCTCGAAGAAGGCAGCGCACTCGTCGTCCGCCGCCAGGTGCGCCCGCCCCAGAAGCCTCTCTGCGAAGGATCGTTGCTTGACGATCTGCAAGACCCATTCGCGCTCCCCGCCCTCCTCTTCGTCCGCTGCGCTTGAACCGAGCATGTAGGCGCGACCGTTGTGCGTCAGGGAAACGTACCAACCCCAGTCTTCCGCTTCGGGCTCGGAGAGCGCGAATTGCGCGGATGCGCGCTCGCGCAACCACTTCAGCAGGGACTCACCGGCAATCGGATTGATCGGATTCGGACGCTCGGTCGTTACGTCGAATTTCGATGTCGTGAAGCGTATGACGCGCTCGTTAGCCATGGTCTCCCTGTTTCCTCGCTAGCAGATCGAACTCGGATGAACTCGACGTCAGCGGCCAAGCGGCGCCTTCGACAAACCCGAGAGAATCGGCTCGGATCACCCTTCCTGCGCGCAGCGGTCACTGCTTCTCGAAATCGATCCGTTCATCCACCGGCAGCCCCTGCAGATACCTGCGCAGACAATCGAGGCCGAGTTCGATCGCACCGAGCCGCACCCAGTCGCGACCGCCGACAATGCGGCTGCGACGCGAGACGACATCGTGACTCGAGGCGACGGCAAGACACACCGACGCACCGAAATCGACGCGATCCGTGCCTTCGTCGAGATCGAGCAGCACGGCCAACCCATGCGTCGCGCCGGTGGCAAGGCGAGCGGCCTGGGCGATCTCCTCCGCGGTACTGCGATCGATCACATCGGGCGCCGTCGGCCTGTCGAACTGCACGGCGGCGCAAATATCCGCCATGTCGAGCGATACCACGCCACGGCGAATCGCCCTGTCGGCGCCGGGGAGCGGGACGAGCCGCCCGACGATCTGCCCGCCGGTGAACATCTCCACCACGGCGAGCGTGGCCCGGCGGGACGTCAGTTCGTCGAGGACCACACGTTCCAGGGTTTGATCGTCCTCGGCCAGGATGAAGTTGCCGTAGCGACGCCGTATTTCCTTCTCGACCGGTTCGAGGCGGCGGCGGATGTCGTCCATGTCCGTGCCGCGCACCGTGAGCTTCGTCTCCAGCTGCGGATAGTGGGCGCGAAAGCCGAGCTTGACCGCGCCGTCCGGATCGATCTCCTCGATCCCCGCCAGCAGGGTGTCGGCATGCGACTCGCCGATACCGTAGCTGTGAAAGCGCTTGAGGTAGATTGTTGCCTGGAGGCCGCTCTTGGCGAGCAGTCTCGGAATGATCTGCTCCTCGAGCATGCGCCGCAGTTCCCGCGGCACGCCGGGCGTGAAGAAGAACCGGGCCTTTCCGATGTCGACCGCGAAGCCGCACGCCGTACCGATCGGATTGTCGAGAACCTCCGATCCCTGGGGCAGCATCGCCTGCTTCCTGTTGTTGGGCGGCATGATGCGGTTGCGGCGATGAAAGAACGCTTCCATCTGCTCCATCCACGCTTCGTTCAGGGCAAGCTCTACGCCAGCGGCCTTCGCGGCGATTTCCTGCGAAAGATCATCGACGGTCGGCCCGAGGCCGCCGTTGACGATGACGGCATCGGCACGCTGACCTGCAAGCTGGAACGCGAGCAACAGGCTCTCGCGATCATCGCCGACCGTGGTCTCCCACGCGACGGACAACCCCACGTCTTCGAGCTTCTGCGTGATGTAGCTGAAATTGGTGTTGACGATCTTGCCGGTGAGCACCTCGTCGCCGGTGCAGATAACCTCGATGCGCATATGCGATTCCGATTTTGGGGAGAACTGGCCGGAAGGATAGCAGGGTGTTTGGACTGACCGTGAAGGGTGAAGAGTGATCCCCGTCTTTCGTCGAGGCGGCCAAAGGCCACGCGCGCGGCTACGCGCTTCACCGGGCTGCTGCGAACGCAGCGCCCCCTTCACGCCTCTCCATTCACCGTTCACGGCGAAGCCTCACGCCATCATCTGCCCGCCATTCACATGGATCGTCTGGCCCGTGATGTAGCTCGCGCCGGGACCACAGAGGAACCGAACTGCGGTCGCGATCTCGCGCGATTGACCGAGCCGCCCCAGTGGCACGACGGATCCACCCGCTTTGGGAGCACGCGGATTCGCGCGCACGGTGTCGATCTGCCCAGGCGACACGCAATTGACTCGTATGCCGCGGTCCGCGAACTCGCGTGCCAGCGCTCGGGTGAAACCGACGAGCCCCTGCTTCCCGACGGAGTTGTGCACGCGATGCTTCGCCCCCGAAAGCGCCTGCATGCCGCCCAGGGTGACGATGCTGCCGCCGCCCGCGGCAATCATCGAGGGGAGACTTGCCTGACAGAGATGAAACGCGCCGTCGAGGGTGATCGCATGCGGCGCATGCCACTCCTCGTAGGTCATGTCGAGAAACGGCTTCTCGTAGCGAACGGACGCGTTGAGCACCAGGATGTCGATGCGCCCGAACCGCTTGAGCACGCTTGCGACCATCGCGCGATCCGCGCCGCCGTCGGCGATATCCGCAACATACAGTTCCGAGTGCCCGCCCGCTTCGCTGATCTGTCGGACGACGCTTTCGCCGTCTTCGACCGAGTGCCTCGTATTGACGGCCACGCTCGCCCCCGCGGCCGCCAATTCGAGCGAGATCTCGCGTCCGATGTTCCGTGCGCCGCCGGTGACGAGGGCCACCTTGCCTGCAAGCTCCTGCGAACCGTTGCTGGTCATGCGAACTCCTCCAGGGTGTGAGTTCGCATTACGCCAGCTTCGTCCCGGCTGGTCAAACGGCGGTGGTGAATGCCGATCGCAGTGCAGTCAGTTCAAGCCCGACGACGCCGCGCGACCGCGAGGATCACGACGAGGCCTGTGGTCAGCAGCGCCCAGTGGGCCGGTTCCGGGATCGCCAGAACCTCGAAATTCTGTGCAGGGGGAATCGGGATCACGGCCTCGCCGACGATGACTCCGGCGTCGAAAGGCACTGGTCCCGGGACTGCGTCAGCCGCAATCGTGAAGCGAACCGTAGCAAGCACGGTGTCGGACGCAAACGACTTTCCGTTCACGTACACGACGGCGCACACGGTTCCGCTGCTGCAATCGCCGAAGCCGCCGTCCATGAGGGCGGGCGTGCTCGTCAGTCCGATCAGTTCGAGCACGTCGGCCACCGGTGCGTACTCGGGAACGATCTGAATCGCCTCGATCGTCGTGCCGCCACGAGCGTTGATCGACATCTCGACACTCTCGCCCGGCATCCCCTTGGTGTCCCCGCCGAAAAACACCTCAGCTTGCGCGCCCGTCGCATACATCCCCAACGCAGCCGCCAAATAACAACATCCGATCGACTTCCAGCGTCCCGCTTTCATGATGTTCATCCTTTAAGTTTCCAAGTGGGTAGGTGGGTGCTCTGTATCGATCCTCAGCGCGTCACACTCGTCGATGCTGGCGGCGCGACCGGGATGCGCAGCTTGGCGTTCGGGTTCGTCGCTGCCGCCGACGTCGACTCCCCCGCAACGAACTTGCCCAGCCAGGGCTGATCGACAGACTTCGGAGCTGCCGTGCGGTCGGCTACGCCAGGCAGCGTTCTCACGGACAAATCGATGTTGGGCACATCGACCGCCGGCAACGCAGGCGGTGGCACCTCTGCGGCGCCAACGACCGAAGCGCTGAGCGGCGCTTGCGGTTGCGGTTGCTCGCGGGCCACCGCGGTCACCGCAGGCAAAGCCGGCGTCGGGGCACGAGGCACCTTCACCCGAATGCTGGTATCGGTACCATCGACGCCGCTGACGGGTTCGATATTCAGCGTGAGGCCGCCCTCGTTCAACCGAGCCCATTCCATGTCGATGGCGTACCGGCCGACCGGCGCCTGCGGCAGCACCTCGAACACGATCTGCGCCAGCGTGCCGCTTCCGTCGCTCATCGCGTGCATGCGGCTCATGTCGAGCGAAAGCTCGCCCGGCGCATCGTCCTGCAGGAACCACTCGAAATCGCCCGTGAGCGTGCCCCGATCCACGCGGACGACACGCAAAGCCTGCGCATCGAACTTGACCCGCAACTGCGCCGCATCGAGTCCGGCCGCCGTATCGATCTGTACGGGCACGGTCACCAGCGCGCCGGGGTACGCGACCGTATCCGGCCCGAGGGTCAGCAGCGGATCCGGCCCGCTCCGGAACACCGTCGGCGGGTTCGCCGGCAGATCGGGAATCTCCGGAACCGCGAAGTTGAGCACCTCGCGCAATATCAGCAATGCGTCGAAGGCCTCGAGTCGACCGTTGCTGCTCACGTCGCCGATGATGACCGGGTCGGCCAGCGGATACGCGCCGAAACCGGTATCGAATCGAAGCACCGTGCGCAGTACTCGCTGTGCATCGAGCGAGGTATAGCCGGCGTTCCCCGTCGTGTCCCCCATGAAGGCGACGACGTGGATGCCGTCGTCGTCCTGCGCGAGCGTCGCATCCCCGTCCACTACCACGTTGTGGACGTCGAGCAACTGCTTGGCACCGTAGGGCGCTGTCCCAGGCACCGTGCCGAGCAGCCGACCGATGACGAGGTCGTCGCCGCTCACCGGCGTATCGAAGACGATGTCGATGCTCGCCAGACCGGCCACGCTCAGATCCACGGTGGCCGTACCGCCGACCGGGTCCTCGATGCCCGTGACCGTCAGCAGGTCAGGATCGTAGTGCACCTCGAAGCTCGCGGTCGTGAAGTCACCCGCGCCGCGCATCGTGAGCGGCACACCGAGCGTCGCCACGACGCCTGCTTCCTGCTCGGGTCCGCGTGCAAAGTCGCCGATGCCGACCCGGGGCCCATCCGCGTCGGTCACGTCGAAGCCCGCCACGTAGTCGTCGCCGCCCGTGCCGTCCCCATTGCCGTCGAGCAGGATGCCGTCCGCTGAACGAATGGCCGAAGCGCCGCTGCGCAATGTCAGCGTATAGCTGCCGTCCGGCAAGACGTCGCCCGTACGAACGAAGGTAAATCCGCCGTAGTCGGCATCGAGCACGACCGATCCGCGAACGTCTCCAGCGGCACTCGTCAACACCATGTCCGCCGCACCGAACGTCCAGCCCGCTCCGTCGTAGAGATTGAACTCCGAAGGGTCGAACGCACGATTGAACTGGAGTTCGAAGCCGGATGCGTTGGGCGTCATCGATACGACTTGGAGCGGCGCCGGCACGATCTCGAACGGGTTGTCCGAAGCATCGGAGATGGCCGGGTTCGCCGCCGAACGCACGCGGATCACATAGTCGTCGCCCAACGTGAACACTGCGGGATCGACGGTCCATTCGTAGAGCCCGTCGTTCGATTCACCGGCGGCCAAGGTGCTGAACGTTCCCGCGAGCCCGGTGGACGAGTACTCGATGTCGACCGTCGCGCCGCCGGCATGATGCCAACGTATGTCGAACGTCGACAACTGCTCGATCGCCTCGCCGCCGTTCGGCGCCATGACGATGATGAACTCGGCCGGACTCTTCGACGCCTGCTCCGTATTGCCATACGCACCGACATTGACGTAGCCGCCGTTCGGCGCAGGTTCTCGCGCGAACGAATCCCCTTCGTCGCCGCGATCGATGGCGGGCGACTGTTGCGCGTCGATGGTCTCGACCGGCACCAGGACCACCGGCGCTCCGGGGCCGATCAGGCTCGGCCCTTCCACCGGGGCCAACGACCCGCCGTGGAAGCTGCCGAACTGGCTGCGAACATGGAAATCGTCGTCGCGCCCGTCGCTCGCGTTCGAGTGATACCCGAGCAGATTGTCGGCGCCGTTGACATCGACGAAGAGCGGATTGGCGAAGATGCTGTCGGTGTCGGTGCCCGTCGCGTTGCCCCAGTCGGTCAGCGTCGATTGCGACGCGCCACCCCAGGTGCCGATCCGACCACCGCCGAGCAGGCCCCGGAAGTACACGTTGTTGTCGGACTCGAAGCCCGTCTCCCCCCCGGGCGCGACCGCGATGGCCGTACCGTTCTCGGCCCAGAAGATGCTGTTCCGGACCAGTACGTTGGCCGCGTCGGCGGCGATTCGCAAGGTATCGCCCGCGATCTCGAACAACGTGTTGTTCACGATGGCAATGCCGTTGCCGCCCACCACGTTCACGCCCACCGTATCGCTGTCGTAGACGAGATTGTTTCGGACCGACACGCCGTCGCCTTCGATCTCGATACCGACAGGTTGGCTGTAGACGACGTTCTCCAGCACGTCTGTGCCGTCGGCTCGGATCCCCGCCACACGATTGGCATAGACACGATTGCCGAGCACGAACCCGCCTGTCGCATCGATCCCGACGCCGTTGCCTCGGACCACGTTCGACTGCACGCTCGCCCCGCCGGAGGCCCCGATACCGACGGCGTTCGGATCCGTCTGGTCCGCGACGGTGTTGCCGGCCACCTGCACCCGGCCGCGAGCGTCGATGCCCTGCAACCGGTTTTCATAGACCAGATTCGCAGTCGAGGGCGCCAGCGTTGCCGAGCCGACGAACGTCGTCGTGCCGCCCGTGGCGTTGGCCACCAGCATGCCGCGCGTATTGCGGAAGCTCGAATTGCGCTCCACGGTCGCGTCGCCGGCGTTTCGGATCTCGACACCATAGCTCGAGTTGTCGCGCGCGACGTTGCCTTCGATGTTCGACGCCGGTCCGCGGACGAATATGCCGCCGAGCCGATTGTCGTTCGCCAGGGATAGCGTCAGCGTGTCGATCTCGCCGTCGAGGAAAATGCCCCAGCCGCCGTTGTCACGGCTTGTCAACCGATCGAAGTCGCCCGACGGCGATCGGGTTTCGAAGCGCAGACCATCGAGTGCGTGGCCGAACGCCGTGAGATTGCGGGCCGACAGACCATCGGACCCGCTGTGCGCATGGACCCCGCGCTCGGCATCGCGCAGCGTCAGGTGCCGAATCGCGACATCGTCGGCATCGACGAGTTCGATCAACGGCCGCGAGCGGTCGCCCGGAATGGCAGGGTGGAGTGCGGCCACACGCGCCGGATTGGTCGGCCCGGAAAGCAGAAAGCCTTCGTCCAAACCGAGGCCTAGATCGGTGGTCCCGGACACGGCGATCGGATCGATCATCGAGTACACCCCGGTATCGATCAGCACGCGGTCGCCAGCCGTGAGGTCGTAGACCCGGATCAGGTTCGTCGCATAAGGCTTCGGTGCGCTCGACAGCTTGCCGGTATGGCGGTTGTCGCCGACGCCGTTCGGCGTGTATTCGTCGTTCGCGTTCGAACCGTCGTCGACGTAGTACACGGTGCCGTCCTCGGGCACGGTGAACGGCTCCTGGCTGCGGTCCATCACCACGGGGTTGTCGACCCACGAGACCTGGATGCGCATGCCGTAAGTCCCGAAAGCGACACCGCTCGATGAGGGCGTCCAGAGATATTCGCCGTCGTCGGGTGTTGCTGCCACGATCGTGGCGACGAAGGCCGGACCATCTGCCGTATCTCGATACAGGTCGATGCGAACCTGGGAATCGGTGCTGTTGTTGAAGCTCTCCCAGCGTATCGGCAACGCACGATCGCGGACCGCGTCCACATACAGGTCCGGGGTACGCAGCGCGATGTGTGGCACGCCGGCCAGCGGCAGCGCCATCGGTGATGTGAAACGCTGTGTCCCGAACATCGGAAACAACTCGTACTCGTCGTGATAGCGGCTTTCGAATCGCGGCCGCGCCCAGTCGGGATTGACCACGGTCGCGCCGACCGAGTGCAGATCGAAGCGGGCGATATCGGCCTGCCAGTCGAGGATGTCGACGAAATCGCGCGTCCAGTAACCGACCTTGCCCTTGCCGGTGGCATAGAGATTGTTGTAGTCGCTCGCGAAACCGTTCTGCGAATCGTTGGCGACGTAGATGTCGTAGCCGTCTTCGGTCCACAGCGTATTGCTTTCCATGCGCACGTCGCTCGCTCCGCCCTCGAGACGCACGAGGTCGCCGAGCGGCGTGTACATCGTATTGCCGAAGATTTCCACGCCGCGCTCGCCCTGGATCAAGACACCTGCCTGGCTGTTGCGGTAGACGAAATTGTGCTCGATGCGGCTGTCGCTGGCCGCGCGTGTGCCGACCTCGTTGCGTCCGATGCGATTGAACTGGATCGTGCCGTCGAACTCATGGACGCCGACGCCGCCGCCCTCGATGACATTGGCAAATGCCATGTCTGTCCCGCCCAGCACACCGCTGCCGATCACGCCTAACTTGTTGCCGGTAAGGTGCTGATTCTGCATCTGGGCCGCAATGAGTTCTACGCCGACATCGTTGCGCGAGATCTCGTTGGGCATGCTGTCCGGCAGGAAGCCCAATCCTTCCGACGTGCCGGCGACCGTGCTGCGCAGCCCCGTTGCATTGTCGTGGATGCGATTACCGTTCAATGCCGCAGCCGCGTCGTAGCGCACCCCGAGCGTTGCCCCACGGATGTCGTTGTCGCGAACTTCGCCGTCGAAGGTCGCCTGGATCCAGAGACCCGTCGCCGTCGCCGCGATATCGTTGTGCGCGATCAAGCCTTCGGCCTTGCCGGCGAGCGTAATGCCTGTGCTGCCGTTGAACCGGTTGTGCAGGATATGCAGTCCGGTGCCGCCGTCGATGACCGCGCCGACGCTGCCGATACGATTGGCTACGAGGGAGAAGTCCTCCACGTCGGCTGCGATCGATACGCCGCCGGCAAGATCGAGCCGCTGCAGCAGCCCGCCCGTCTGTACGTTGACGACGCCGTTGACGGTCGACCCGCCGCCCTGCGCGCCGAGTATCGTCACACCGGCGTCGTTGCCGCTCAGCGTGAAGCCTGCATACACGCCCGGAGCGAGGACGATCACATCACCCTCGCCCAGATCGTTGGCGTTCAGTATTGCTTGCACGCTCCCACCTGCGGCCAGGTTGAAGACGCGCGTCGGCAACGTCGTCACGCTGCGCAAGTAGGCCTGCGGCAGTCCCGAGGTGTCGTCCGTCCACCCGATCGTCGGACGCCCCGAAGCATCCACGGTCAGATCGAGCGCGGAGAGTTTGCCGCCGGTCGCGCTGATGCCGCCACCGCTCGCATCGCCGGGCAACGTTTCGACGAAGCGAGTGCCGTCCCAACGCTTGGCGTAGATGTGCGCGTTCGGATCGGCATAGTTCGTCGCATCGTGATCGACCCAGACGAGGAACAACTCGCCACCGCCTGCTTCCAGCTTCGGATCCAGGGCACGTCGCTTCGTTTCGCTGACGCCATCCTTCACCGCACCGTCCGGCCCCGCACTGATCCAGGTCGAGCCGTCGAAGGTTTTGACGTATATCTGTTCGTAGTCGGCCACGCGTTCGCGGTAGGCGACGAACAGTTGCCCGTCCAGCCAGGCCGCATCCGGTTCACGGCTTTCGGTCGGACTGACCGAGATGCCGGCATTTGCCGAGCCGCCGATGCCGACCCAGTTCACCCCATCGAGCACGCGCGCGTAGATCTCGACGTCGTCACCGGATCCGCTGCTCCAGGTCACCGCGACATTCTTCGTCTCGGCCGCCACGTCGTATTCGCTGATCGGCGTACGCGACTGCGTGATGCCCGAGCCCGAAGCCGATCCCGGCGTGATCTCTACCCACGCCGCTCCGTTGAAGATCTTGCCGTACACCTGCGCGCTGCCCGAAGACGTATCGACCCACGTCACGAACAGGCTGTCCCCGACCTGCACGATCTGGGCACGATCGGCCGCGGCAGTCAGGCTGATACCGCCCGGCAACAGCGAGTTGCCGAGGCTCACCCACTTGTCCGCAGCCTCGTCATACTGCGCGCCCAGGATGTCCGGGCCGTTGGGACCGAACTCGGTCCAAACCACCGTCGGACGCTGGTCGTGAATCAGGATCGAAGGACGCATCGAACTGGTGGCGGATGCGCTGATGCCGCCGCCCGCGGCGGAGCCGCCCAGCATCTCCCATCCCGCCCCGGTTTGACGCGCGGCATAGATTTCGTAGTTGCCGTTGCGAGTATCGGCCCAAGCAACGTAGCGCACACCGGCGACGTCCGTCGCAACCGTGGTATCGAGCGCCGCACCGACACCGCCCGACAAACCGAAGCCCGTCGCCGACCCCGCGATCTCCGCCCACCAGCCGGCATACGTCGGCCCGAGCGGCAGGGTATCGACGGCGCGTGGATCGTCGGTACTGGGATCGACCGGGGGATTCGGCGTCGCCGCCGGCAGGACGATCGTTGCCGGATCGTCGCCGAATCCGGCATCGATTAGATTGCTCGCACCCAGCGCGTCGATGATCTGGTCGTCTTCGCCTTCGCCGTATAGAACGTCGTTGCCGCCCTGGCCGTCGAGACGATCGCGGCCCGACCCTGCTTCGCCGAGTCCGGTTCCGAAGTCGCCATACAGGTAGTCGACGGCGTTGTCGTCGCCGGCTGCGGTGTCGTCGCCGAAGAGAACATCGTGATCGGCGCCGCCGATCAGGACATCGCTGCCTGAGCCGCCCTGCAGAATGTCGTCACCGTCTCCGCCGTCGAGAATATCGTCGTGCGCACCACCGACCAGAATGTCATTGGCGCCATAACCGAACAGGTAATCCCGGCCGTCGTCTCCGCTCAATCCGTCGCGAGACTCGTCGGAGCCATGGAGCACGTCGTCCCCCGACCCGCCGAACGCGACGTTGATCGCGCCCCCGCCCGTCCAGATGCGATCGTCCCCTTCGTCGCCATAGAGAATGTCGGTGCCACGGCCGCCGTCGATGTCGTCGTGGCCTTCGCCGCCGCGGATGAGGTCGTTGCCGGCGCCGCCGAACAGCCTGTCGTTGCCCGCGCCACCCTCGATAAGATCGCCGTGTGCGCCGCCGTCGATGTAGTCGTCGCCGGCAACACCGAGGATGACGTCCGCACCGCCGAGACCGAAGACGCGGTCGTTGCCCGGGCCGGCGTCGATGTAGTCGCCGAAGTAGGTGGTGTCGTTGAGATCCGGGTCGTCACCGCCGGCATCCGAGCCGAAGATCAGATCGTCGCCGCCCGACGTGAAGATGAACGTGTTGAGGATGCCGTTCTCGATCCGCACCTCGTCGTCGTCGCGCAGCGTGTTGATCGTCGTGCGATCGGCGATCATCGCGCCGCGCAGCACGATCCGCGAGCCGACGCCCGGATCCGCATCGCTGTAATCGCCCTGGATGAAGATCTGACTCGGCGTGTACATCAGGCCTTCGAGGCGCGTGTCGATGTCATCTCCGGCGCGAAGCGTGATGCTGGCCTCGTTGCTGAAGATGATCCCACCCTCCATGAGGATGAGGTCTTCGTCGGTGTCCGCCGATTCGCGCACGGTCAGGCGCACGATTCCGCCCGGCGTCACGACGCTCTGCACGTTGAGGAGACTGTCGGTCTCCTCGATGTAGACGTGGCTGGACGCCGCCGCGATCAGTCGCCCTGGACGGGGGATCGAGGAATCGATGTCGAAGTCGTTGTCGCTTTCGCCGATGCGCCCCTTGTTCGCTTCGACGATGAGATTCACGCCGATTGCATCGGCCTCGGCATCATCGAACGCATCGAGAATGCTGCCGCTCCAAGTCGTCAGCGATACGTCATCCGCCTGCGAGCGGATGCGGTCGACGTTGAGATCGCCGTCGACCTCGATCAGCACGATGTCGGAGGCGGCATCGCCCTTCACCACGCCATAGATCGGCCGGGCGGAGTCGATTTCCAGGGGATTCTCGAACGTCCCCACGCGTCCGTTCAGTGCGGTGAACGTGAGATTCACGCCGACCACGTCCGCTTCGTCATCGTCGTCGGGCGCATCGATGATGTCTGCGTTGCGACCGGTCAAGGTCACGTTGCGCTGCGTCGATTCGATGCGGCCGACGCGCATGTCGCCCAGTTCCTCGGTCAGCGTGATGTGCCCGTTGGTGAGCACGTCGATGTTCTCGATGCCGAGAAAGCCGTTACCGATGAGATCCGTCCAGCCGAGGATGTTGATGAACGGGCCGGCCGCAACGGGAATGCCGAGGATGTCGATGTTCGCGCCGCTGATGATGCGTCGTTGCGGATCGAGCGACTCGCCGAAGACGTACCGCACTTCCACCGGGTTGAAGCCCGCGCCCCAGACGCCACGCGGGAAGACCGTCGGCACCGTGCCGGGCGAGGTGCGGAAGTGATCGGTGACGATGGTGGTCCGCGGCGTCGGGCCCGGCGCATTCGCCGGCACGCTTACGATGGCGTCCTCGAACACTTCGATCTCGTAGGGTCCAGGCACCACCGTGGGCTGGAACAGTCCGTTGAGCAGTTCCAGATTGACGTCGGTCGAGCGGAAGTTTCCGGACCTGATCCGTTCCACCTCCACGTTGAAGCCCGTGGTTCCTTCGCTGCCGACGAGGGCCCGGCGCAGAAGGCCGCGCAATTCCATGTAGTTGCGACCGCCGGCATCTGATGTGCGATAGCGATCGTCGCCCGTCGGACCGTCGTTGCTCTCGACGATCTCCATGCGCAGCCGCTGACTGTCGTTGCGGCCGATGTCGTTCAAGACCGCCTCGATGCGGAAGCTGTCGGTGCGTATGAGTCCCTGCGGGGTCGGAAACTCTCCGCCGCCGGGAAGACTGGACAGGATGTCGCCCCGCGCATTGAAGACGTTCGTCATGCCGATCGGGTTGTTCACCTCCCCGGCGAACGTGATGTCGGGCACTGCGGCATCGAGACCGGCCAGCGTGTTGGAGATCTCGATCAGCGTCGGCTTGAAGTCGTGGTTGACGTCGAATTCGAAATTGTCGACCCGATTGACCTCGAGGATCACCTCGTCCTCGGGCGTCGACAGGAAGGTGTTCACCACCTCGATTTCGCCGATCACCATGTGCAGGCCGGACTGATTCAAGATCTCGACGCCGACGTAGGTCTCACGGAAGGTGAAGAGCGGCCCGTTCGGCAGCGCCGTGAAGAGATCCGGATTCGTTTCGTCGTTGGACCGGAACAGCGCCTGTCCGCGATCGTTGTCGTTGATGATGTCCTGGACGCGGAAACTCCCGTTGTTGTCCGGATCGACGTACGAACCGATGGCACTGCCCACACCGACCACACCCGCGTTGATCGCCTTCACGATGCGGCCGTCCGGTCCGACGATCAGCGTCGGGTTCGGCCCGGGCAACAGGAGCACGTCCGAGTCCCATGCGATATCGCGCGTGCCGTCCTCGGCATCGAGGTCGACGAAAAGCGCCAGTCGATCGAAGCCCGCAGGCTGCTGCAGCGGCGTCACGTCGATCGCCGGCACACCGGGGCCGGGGAAGAGACGCGGGCCGGCCGTGACGAGTGCATCCGGGTCCGCGTCGATTAGCGTCTGCGGGGTGTAGTTCGCGTCGGGGTGATTGTCGCCGTCGCCGAAGAGCCCATCGAAATCGGCGTCGACGTCGCTCTGGCTCATGGTCGCGTCATCGAGTCTGGCGCGAATGTCGACGCCCTCGAATCCGGTCAACTGCGCGCCTGCGCGAATCGCGGTGGTGACATGCGGATTCACGTTGCCCGTGGCTCTCGCATCGGCATCGCCAGCGAAGCCTCCCGCATCCGCTTCCGAATGGTAGATGAAGTCCAGATGGGACCACTGCGAGCGCAGCGCGACGCTACGTCCGGTCACGCGCGCGTTCGACCCGACCACGACCTGCGTCTCGTCGTCCAGCGATCCGCGCGAGGCGGCATCGACGTCTGCGACGAAACCGCCGGCATCGCTGTTCGAACGGATATCCACGTCGAAGGACGATTCCGCCACGACGCTCAGATGTCCGGTCGCCTCGATCGCCACGCCGTCAGCCGAGATGTTCCCCCCGCCGTCATCGACGCCGATGTAGGCGCGGTTGCGATGCTCCACGTCGTTGCGCGCTTCCGCATCCCCAACCGCCACGAAGCCGCCGCCCGCGTTGCTCGCGTACGACGACGTGTTGCCGACGGAACTCGAGAACACATCGACGTTGCCGCCCGCCCGCAGAAGTGCCGGCGCAATGAATGCCTGGACGTACTGGTTCAAGTGCAGTGTGCTGTCCGGGCTGCCGTAGGCCACGAAGCCGCCGCCGCCGCCCTTGGCCGAGGCCGAGCTTTGACCGTCGCCCGGCGGGGGCGACAAGACGCGCAGCGATACCCCGCCCTCGCCCAGCAGCCGGTGATTCCCGGCGGGCGCGGAAGTCAGATCGAGGCGCAGGGAGTGCGTTCCCGATTGCGCGGTCATGTCGAGACCGGGGTGCGAGAACGCATGCACCCCGATGCGCCCGGCGCCGTCGAGATTGGTGATCGGCACACCGCCCGGCGTTGCCGCGAGCTGGAACGTGTTCCCGGAAACGTTGCGCGCATAGTAGGTGACGCCGTCGACCAGGCCGCCGATGGACTCTCGCGCCAACAGGTGCCGTTCCTGGTCGCGCGGGGCGTTCTTGTCCGGCGATAGTGCGATCGGCGTAATCTCGACGTCGTCGTCACCGTCATCCGGATCGGTCGCCTCGGGCGTGGCGGCCAACTGAATGCGGTTGGCATCGAGCCGGATGACGTAATACGCCGTGCCCGATACCAACCCGCCGACCGGCGTCCCGTCGGGCTGAACGCGGTAGATCACGCGGTTGCCGTTGGCGAAACCGTGCCCCGGCATGTAGATCTCGTTGTTGTCTACGGTGTTACCGGTGCCGCTGTCGAAGTCCGCCGCTTCGCTGGTGAACTGAACGGACGGCGCTGCCCGATAGGTAATCGCCTGGTTCTCGCTGTAGCCGCTGCCGGCGACCGTGATGGTGTCCGCGGCCGAATCGACGCTGCCCGGAAGGAATGCGTCATCGGCGAATGCGCCGATGCCCAGCGCCTCGTCCTGCGTCGCATACAGCTTGATCGTAAAGTCGTCGAGCCTGCGCGCGAAGTACGTATCCGCCGCGTTCAGTCCGGTGCTGATCGAGGCCCCGTCGTGGGTGTACTTCACGGCATCGCCCGTCTCGAAGCCGTGCGCCACGCCGAATCGGATCCGGTCCCGTGCGGCGTCCACGCCGACGCCGGGGGCCAGCAGATTCCCGGTATCGGCAGCGCCGGCGCTGAACAGCGAGCCCAGTTGTAGCGTGTTCTCGCCGGTGACGATCACGCTGTACTCGCGCCCGGTCTGGAGGGTGCCTCCGTCGGCGGTCGCGATGGCGGCGTTTCCGTTCGGGTCATAAAAGACGCGGTCACCGTCGGCCAGCCCGTGCTGTTCGAACGTGATCGTGTCGGCGTCGATGGTGGCCTGGTCCGGGGTAAACGTATCGCCGAGATTGGCGGCGGGTTGCGCACGCGCGATGGCAGCCACCCGCACCGAGCCGGCTGCCTCGATGATCGCGCCGGTATCGATGTAGGCGTTGATCGTCGGTGTCACCGTCGTATCGCTGTCCGCAGCACCGACTTGCACGAAACCCCCGCCACTGGCGCGCGCGGTGGCATCGCCTTCGGCGCGGACCGACTCGGCGTGCACGGTAATGCTGCCCCCGACGTTTTGCATGGTCACGTCGTTGTCGATGACCGCCTCGATGACCGGCGTCACCTCGGTGGTCGCCTGCGAACCCTGGACGGCAGCGAAGCCGCCCGACCCGACGATGGCCTCCGACTTCGCGGTATTGATGGCAACGGCTTGCACTTCGAAATTGCCGGCCTGCAGCACCTGCGCGCCCTGATTGACATAGGCGGTGGTCCCCGCCGTGAGAGTGGCGGTTGCGTCGACAGTCCCGTCGGCGAAGCCGCCGCCCGCGCCGGCAGTCCCCTTGGCGTTGGCGCGATTGTTCGCCGTGGCGGCCGCCTCGACGTTCCCGTTCGCCGTGATGACGGCCGTCGATCCGAAGTACACCTGCGTGGCACCGGTCGTCCGTGCGTCCGGTTCCGCGTCCGCGCCGGCACCGAGCGCCACCGACAGGATGTCCGCCACTGCATCGCTCGTTCGCGTGCCGGTGGCTGCCAAGCTCAGATCGCCGCTCGTCACCACACCGTCCACGAACGATCGGGCGACGTCCTCGCTCCTTGCGATGGGCTGCACGTTTCCGATCGAGATCAGGCCCAGACTGACGGTGTTGACGTCGGCGTCGGCCCTCGCGCCGAGGATGCTGCTGAGCGCCACGTCGCCCGCGACTACGGTGGCCCCGCCGGCGATGAAGCTTTCCACGGTGTGCGCGGTACGGGCGGACGGCTCCAGATCGGGGACATCGACCAGGCTCACACCGACGGAGGACAGCGCCGCATCTGCGGTATTGCCGGTCGAACGGGCAGTCATCGAAACATTGCCTGCGGTCAGCGACGCGTTGGAGCCCACGAACGATCGGGTACCGCCTTCGACCACCGCCTCGGCCGCAACGGAAGAGACGTTCGCCAGACCGACATCGACGCTGAAGCTTTCCACCGAGGCCTCACTGGTCGATTGCGCCAGGAAGGCGAGCGGCCCGCCGGTGACCGTAAGATTGGCGCCGTCCGCAACGTAAGCGGCCGTCTCGTGCGCCACGCGCACCGGCGTATTCCCCGAGCCGACATTGACCAGTCCGACCCCGAGGGAGAACGCCTCGCTCGTCGCGGAATTGAAGGGCGAATCCGCGGTCACGTTGACCGAACCCGCATTGATCGAAAATATCCCGCCGAGGTACGCAGCGGTCTTGCCGCCCGCGAGCACGTCGGGCTGCATCGAAGCACCGTTGACCAGTCCGAACGAAATCGAAAACGCATCCAGGCTCACCACGTTGCCGGCATCGGCCTGACGCGCGCGCACCGTCAGCGTGCCGCCGAGGTCGAGGCTGCCAGACGCGCCGGTGGCCGCCGCACCGGCCCGAGGGCCGAGATACGACTCGACGACGTGCACGTTCTGGATCGTCGGTTCGATCGCGTTGATGGCGACCAGCGCCACCGTCACGATGTTGGTTTCCGTCGCTGCCGTGTTGCTCGCTGAAGCATCGAGGCTCAGGCTGCCGGCCCCGATGTTGGCTCCCTCTTCGACGAATGCGCGCGTGGCGCCGGCCGTCTGCAACACCGGCTTGAAGGTGTTCACGCCCACCAACGAGGCGCCGAGTTGGAACCGGTCGAGTTCGGTCACGTTGTTCGAGACCGCATCGAGCGTGATGCCGCCCCCGTTCACGTCGAAGTCGGCGTCGCGCGTGATGAAGGCCTCGGTCTCGTGCGTGGTACGTATTGCGGTGGTCACTTCACCGACTTGCACCAGGCTCAGCGAAATCGGCACCGAGTCGGATCCGGCGGTATTGATTGCATTCGCCTCGCCTACGACGCCGCTCGCATTGACGGTGTAGTCGCCGCCGACGTGAACGCGCGTGGTACCGCCGGTGTCGATGTCCGGTTTGGCGAGGTCGATGTTGACGACGCCCACGCCGATGCTGACGTCGTCGATGGTTGCCTCATTGACCGAATCGGCATTCAACGTCAGCGCACCGCCCAGCGTGATGGTTCCCGCGGCCCCGTTCGGCGCAACGCCCTCCGCCGGTCCAACGTAGCTTTCGACGTGATGCGTGGTCCGCGCCACGGGCGTCGCCTGCTGCAACGACACGATCGAAGCGCCGAACTGGAAGCGATCGATGCTTGCATCGTTGTTCGCGGACGCGTTCGCCGTGAGGGCCGATGCGCTCAGCGTCGACCCCTCGGCGACATAGGAGCGGGTGACCCCTCCGGCATCTGTCGTAGCGCTGATGAAATTGAGATCCACCAGACCCAGGTCGATGGGCGTGATCATGTCGATCGTCGCCTCGTTGTCCGATTCAGCGTCGAGCGTAAGTGCACCGCCGTTGATCGCCAGATCGGCGCTGGGACCCACGAACGCTTCAGTCACGTGCGTCGTACTGGCCGAACGTTCGGTCTGATCGATATCGACGAGACCGATCTCGAACGCCAGCGCCTGGGAGCTCGCATCGTTCGTGGAGGTCGCCGTGACGATGACGCCGGCGGCATTGATATCGAACCCGCCGCCGGCGTGGGCGCGCGTCGTACCGCCTGCATTCGCTTCGGGTTTGACCTTTTCCACTGTCACCAGGCTCGCGTCGAGCGTCACCTGGCCGACCGAGGCGTCGTTCGTGGAGGTCGCGGCGAGGTTCATCCCGCCGGACCCGATCGTGAGCGTCGTGGGCGCGCCGCCGCCCGGGTTCTGACCGAAGGCGGGCCCGAGGTAGGCCGCCGTAGTATGGCTCGTGCGCGCCACGATGTCGGCAAGGATGACGTTCACGCCGGAGGCGCCCGCATAGTCGCCGCGGGCGTTGGCATCGTTGTCGGATGTCGCCGCGGACACCAGTGCGTTGACGTCGATCGACGCGCCCTCGTCGATGTGCATCAGCGTCGAACCGCCGGCCGTCGCGTTGGCCGCTGTATCCGCAACATTGACCAGCGTCATCCCTGCGGACAAGTTGCTCGCTTGCGCGTCGTTGGTCGAGTTCGCCGTCACGCTGAGCGTGCCGGTCGCCGTGATGTCTGCCGCCCCCCCCAACGATGCTTCGGTATCGCCGCCGATCGTGGCCCGCGCGTCGGTGTCGAACGGCGGCAGCACGATGATCGGCAGGTCGTCGGGCAACTTGTCCGCGATCCCTGAAAGTGCCACCCCATTGAGGCTCAGGATGCTGATGCCGATGATGTCGGTCGTGGCATCCGCCACCTTCGTGGCCGAAGAATCGACGTTCACGTTGCGGGCACTCACTCGTCCCGAAGCCCTCGCCCGCGTGTTGGATGCGATGACGGCCGACGTGGCCTGGGCACCGATGGTGAAGAGTCCGACGCCCACGTCGACGATATGCGGGTCGACGGTATCGTTCGAAGTCGCCGCCACGTTTACGTCGCCCCCGCTGGTGACCGTGATGTCGGCCGCGTCGCCGATGATCGCCTCGGTGTTGCCGGCCGTGTGCTCGGCTTCGAAGCCGACTTCGCCGGTGAAGACGGCGATGCCTGCAAAGTTGACATCCGCGACGCCGGTACGCGATGCCTGCGCAGTCACGTCGAGTTGCCCTGTCGTGATCGTGCCATCGGCTTCGGCGACGGCGCTGTGTCCGGCGAGAGTCTCTGCGATCATGACGCCCGCAGCAGCGAAAACAGCGCCGGCAAGTCCCCCCGCGTTCGCACGGGGCGAGCCATTGGCGATACTTTCGATCGATACCGACGCCGCAGTCACGGTGGCGCCATTCTGTATCGCCGCACGCGCTTCTCCGCCGGTTTCCGAAATCGCGACCGCCCCACTCGCCGCCGCGAAGGCGCTGACCGAGAAGCCGAGGGCATTTGCGCTGACGTCCGGGGTCAGCGTGGCACGCAGGGTGAGCGCACCCACTGCGTCGACGATCGTATCGTCGCCGTCGACGAGCGCCTGCACGTCGCCGATGACCTTGCTCGATGCGAACGACAATCCTGCACCGACGAGCCCACCCACGGCCATCCCGCCGGCGTCGGCATCGACATTGGAGTCGTCAGCCGCAATCACACGCACCTGCGCCGCGGACGCGACGTCGGCGCCGTCGTCGATGTAGGCATGGGTGCTGTTGGTCAGTTCGTTGATCATCGCGGTCCCGACGCCGCCGATCAGGCCGGCGATCGAGAAGCCCATGCCGAACGCGTCCACGTCGAAGCTCGATGTCGCCTCGATGTCGACGTTGCCGGATGTGGTCGTCAAGGTCGCTCCGCCGATCCCGGCCATGACGCTCGTCGACAACGTGTTCTGCCCCAGGGATCCGCCTGCGCCGACCCCGAGGCTCGCTGCCAGGCCGCCGGCGCTCGCAGAGAAACTCGATTCATCACGCGCGTGGACGATTGCGATCGGAGCTTCGATGATGCCGCCGTTGCGCACCGACGCATCGGTTTCGGTGCTCGCTTCGTTGATGGTGACCGTCGCATAGCCGCCGACAATGCCGGCCGCCGCGAAGGCGAGTGCGAGCGCATCGACGTCGTTCGCGGAGGACGCGTCGAGCGTTAACGTGCCGCTGCCGGCTGTGATATCCGCATCGTCGCTGTACGCTTCGACGCGATTGTCGAGCGTGTTGAGCGCGATGGAGGCACCCACGCCGACTCCCAGGCTCGCAGCGAGTCCGCCGGAATTCGCATGCGCCGAGCTCGTGTCGGATGCAATGACTTCGACGCTTCCGGCGGCATCGATGCTCGCGTCGGGGCCGATGGACGCGCTGGTCGTATTGGCGAGTTCGTTGTACGTGAAGGTGCCAACGCCCGCCACCAGGCCGGCTGCGGAAAGACCGAGCGCAAGCGCATCGACGTCGTAGTTCGACGTCGCCCGGACGTCTACGCCCCCGACGTCGGTCGTCACCGTCGCGCCACCGATGGCGGCTTCGACGGTGTTGTTCATCAGGTTCACGCCGACCGCGGCACCGGCCGCGCCGAGAATGCTGGCCGATAGGGCGCCGGTATTCGTGTCAAGCTCGGTCGTATCGCGCGCGCGCACCAGGACGGCATCGGCATCGATCGTGCCATCGCCCAGAATCGCAGCGCGCGTCGTATTCGCAATGACGTTCGCCTCTGCCGAACCGGCAATCGCGATCAAACCGCCCGCCGCGAGTCCCAGGGCTTGCGACGTGTAGGGCACGTCCGTGTCGGCGATCACGTTGAGGTTGCCACTGTCGGCCTCGACGGAGCCGGCCACTTCGGCGCGCGCCTCGGTATTCGTGTAGTTGAAGCCCGCTCCGACTGCCGCTGCGAACACGAGGCTCAGCGATCCCCCGACCGCCCGATTGTCGAAATCGTGGATCGTCCTGGCGCGTACATCCACCCCCGCGGGCGCGATGACGACTGCACCCTCGCCGATCGAAGCTTCGTTCAGATCGCCGTCGAGGGTCATCGTACCGGCCACGGCCGCGCCGGCTGCCGCCAGCGCCCCCAGCGCCACTTCGCCGGCGCGCGTCACGGACTGAACACGGCCTGCATCGACGATGCTGCCGTCGTCACGGCGCTGGTTCGCAAGCAGGTCAATCCGACCGGCGACCTCGACAGTCGCGTCGTCGCCGATCCGGACGGCCGTGTGATTGCGCACGGCATTGACGGCGATCGACCCGGCAAGATTGCCACCGAGATTCGCCGCAGCGCTAGCAGCTTCCGCACGGTAATCGAACGGCAGGTCGCCTTCGCCCGAAGCCACCAGCGTGACCGTCTCCGCGGTCACCGTGGCCTCGTTCCCGATCTCGGCGATGTGCATGCCTTCGGAGTAGTTGCCCGCTGCGGCAACACCCACGGCGACTGCACCGCCGATGGCCAGCGCGTCCGCTTCGGCATCGGCATCGAAGTCCATCGATGCTGTGACGAACACATCGGCGGCTACGATCGTCGCACCCGGTCCGATCGATGCATGACTGACCGGCCTGCCGGCACCGGCGGCGATTGCGGCGGCCGCACCCATGCGGATGTCCGGCACGTTGTCGTCGGCCGGTGCATCGATCAGTACGCGCTCGAATCGATGCATGCTGCCGCTCGCCGCAGCGGCATCGAGGTCCGCGATGTCGAACGGGTTCGGCGAGTTGAGCAGGACGACCCGGCCATCGTCGAGACGCAGGATGTAATAGACCGCATCATCGACGAGCCCACCGATACTGCTGCCCCCGTTATTGCGGTAGATGACCGCCTCCCCCGAGCGCACGTCGTAGGCGGCGAGATCGATCGTATTCTCTGCACTGTCGACCGTGGCGGCCGGATCGAAGACGTAGGCGGGTGTCAGAGCATGCTGCACATCGGCGTTTGCCGCCGGCGCGAGGTCGATCGCATTGGTATCGGCGTCGGCGTCGGCGAGCGTCGTGAAGAGCTGGATCCCGACCCTCACGCCCTCGACCTCGACGTAGCGGATGAAATAGGGACTGCCGTCGGTCAGGCCGCCGATCACCGTATCGTCGCCGTGGGTCGAGTACACGAATGAATCGCCGTCCTCGAATCCTGCGGGCACGAGATTCAGTCGATTGCCGGCATCGTTCACCGAGGCGATGGGATCGATGCTCAGCGCTCGATCGTGGTGGGCATCGAACACTTTGGCGATGCGATGCAGACCACTCATGCCGGCCGGGTCGAGATCGATCACGTCCTCGTCGTCGTTCTCGAACGCCGCCGACCGCGTCTCGAACAGACGAATGGCCATCGATGTCGGATCGCTATCGTCGACATTGACGAAGTAACGCCGACCGTCGACCAGGCCCTGGAGATTGTCGTTGCCCTCGTTGAAGTACTTCACCGCGTCGCCGTCGGAAAGACCGGCGAAGTTGCTTACGGCGATCGTATCCTCGGTCCCGTTGACCGCCCCGGGGGCGAACGTGCGCTCGGCAGCCAGCGTATGATTGTCCTCGGCATCGGCGAGCGGCTCGAGGTCCATGGCATTCGTGCCCGCAAGGGCGTCCGCACGGTTCGCGTACAGGCGGATGAGGCTCGGATCGTTCGCATCGACTCGAATGAAGTAGCGCGTGCCGTCCACCAGCCCGACGATGTTCGTGTCGTCCTGGTTGTTCCGGTACACGATGGCGTCGCCCGTATCGAATGCGTGCGGCACATCGATCCGGATCGTGTCCGTCGGACCGTCCACGGCCGCCTGCGCATTGAACGTCGCTGCCAGCGGCGGATGCGGATCGACGAACGGATAGAGGATGTCGTCGACCCCGGCGATCACGGCGAGGCGCTTCAGTTGCCGCTGCGTTTCCTCGTCGGTCGTGAAGCCGCCGATCAGGGTGCCCACCTGGCTCGCCAAGGCATTCGTTTCCGCGACCGAATCCGTGTTCGCGAGTACCACGACGTCGCCGCCCACGGTCATGTTCGCGCCGGCGTGGGCCTGCGACCCGCCCAGCGGTCCGCCGGCGGCAATCGCAGCACCGAAACCGACGTCCGCGCCGCCCGACTCGGCATCCGCAAACGTGTTCGTGGATGCCGTATGGTTGGCCGTGACGGTCAGGTTGCCGGTGATGACGCTCGTTGCCGGACCCGGCCGGACACGCGCGATGGTGTCGTTCTGGGCTGCAGTCAACGCCACGGCGGCGGGCAGGCTGCCTGCGCTCTCCGCGCCCGCGATCGCCAGGGTGTTGGTCGTATAGGTGCCCTCGGCGAGAACGTTCACGCCGTCCGCACCCGTGATGATGGCCGTACCGATCTCCGCCAGCGCCGTATGCTGAATCGCATTGACGGCCACCGAAGGCCCGATGCCGAGCGTGCCGTCACCGGGCGTGGCACTGGCCAAAGCGAGGTAGGTGCCGGCGTAGAGGGACGTGACGTTCACATCGCTCGGGAGGCTCAGATTCAACACCGAGCCGTCGGCAATCCGTGCGACGTGCTGGCCTCCCCCAGTTGCGGTACCGCTCAGGATCTCGCGCGGGTCACCGGAAAGATTGAGCGCGAAGGCGCCCGCAACACCGATGTCGTCCGCGCCAACACCCGATCGCGCCACTGCCTGGAAGCGATTCAGGTCGTCGCCGATCATCACGGTTTCGATTTCGATCGACGGCGCGGTCACGGTGCCGCCGATCGAACCTTCGATGCGCTGCGCATCGACGTTGATCGCCACGGCGACACCGATGCTGGTCGCCGCGTCGACGCTCTGCGCATCGGCGAGCGCATCGGCATCCATGTTTCCCCGCGCCGAGACGAGCGGCGCGTTCGACGTCTGGATCACGCCGCCGTCGCTCAGCGCAGCCGTCGAATAGCTGAAGTCGAGATTCATCGCAAGCGCGGCCGCTGCGCCGATCGGCCCATCGGCGGTCTGCGCTTCGGCGCGCTGCAGGATGCGGATCACGTCTTCGGGAATCTCGTCCTGACCGGCCAGCTGCAGCAGACCTTCGATCTGCGCTTCGATCTCCTCGGTGACGACCGGCCCGGCAGGATCGGCTTCGGTGCCGCTCTGCCCGGTCAGGGCATCGGCATCGATCACGCTCTGATTCTCGGCCGTGACGCTCACCGTGCCGCTCAGCACATCGATCTGCATGCCGCTCGCCGCTTCCGCACCGCCCAGCACGTAACCGAAGGAGATCGCCGCGCCGATGCTCGCGGTGCCGCCGACGCCGCTGTCGGTATCGGCCACGTGGATCGCGGCCGCGTCGTGCGATGCGTCCACCTGCAGATCACCGCTGATCACGGAGGTACCGGCCGTATTCGTCGTGCGTGCGATCGTGTTGAGATCGTTGTAGTTCATCGCCGCAGCAGCTGGTAGGTTCACCGAGTTCGTCGCGCCGGCCGTTGCGCCAGCGTTGCTCGCGTACTCGCCCGTGGCAAGCACACGGATGTCGCTGCGGCTGATCCCGACGAAGGCGGTTCCGGTGATCACGGCATCCTGGATCTCGGCCAGCGACTGTTGGGTCATCGCATTGGCAGCGAAGGAAGGACCGACCCCGACTTCCGATCCTGCGTCCGGCGTCGCACTGGCGGTCGCGGTGTAGTCGCCCACGTAGTCCGAGCGGACGATCAGATCGCCGCCCCCGAGCAGCGTGATATTCGCTCCGGACTGGATGACGGCCCCTTGCGTGCCGCCGGTAGGCACCGGAATGGGCGGCAGCGTCGGCAGCGTCAGGGGGGGCAACGGCGGCAGCGCCGGCAATGGCGGCGGCAAGGTCGGCAGCGCCGGCAATGCGGGCAACGCGGGGATGGGGATGTTGATCGGCGCGATCGGAAGCAACGGTGCGCTCAGGTTCACCGCGAATGCACCGGCCACGCCTAGACCGTCGCTGCCCCCTGCCCCGGAGATCGCGTTTGCATTGAAACTCGCCACACCGTCGCCGCCGAGCAGTGCCTGCACTTCGACCTGCGTCCCGGTGACCTGCCCGCCGATGAAGGCCTGATTGCTCTGACTCGAAATATTCGCCGCGGCAGCGACACCGAGTGCGGTGGTCGAATCGACCGCCCGACCATCGGCAAACGCATCGTCGTCGCTCGTCAGGGTCGACGTGACCACGACGGTCCCGTCCGCGGTCACGTTTGCGCCGGCGATGATGCCGGCCAGTGCCGAATTGAAATCGACATTGACCGCAGCAGCGGCCGCAGCACCCACTGCGCCGCTGGCCGTCCCGAGTCGACTGGTATCGATGAGATCACCCACGCTCGCCGGCATGCCGGGTTGCAGGGTATGCGGATCGACGACGTTCGACGTGGGTTCGAGGTCGATGCGATTCACGTCGTCGACGGCGTTGGCACGGGTGCCGTACAGGCGCAGGGTGTTCGCGTCGACGACTCGAACGAAGTAGGTATCGCCGTCGGTCAGCGCGCCGATGGCTTCGTCATCCTCGCCGACACTGTACGTCACGGAATCGCCGGTAGCGAGGCCGTGTCCGGTGACCGTCAGCGTATCCGCCACTGCATCCACATCCGCCATCGGATCGACTTCCAGGGACGGGAGCAATGCGGCGAATGCCTCATCCAGCACGCGATCGAGCTTCAGCGGCAGCAGGATGTCGTTGGTCGCCACGCCCTGCGAACTCGCGATGGCATCGGCATCCATCGTCGCATCGGTGCGTGCGGTCACGCTCACCGAACCGGCCACGTCGACATCGCTGCCGAGAAAGGCACGCGCGCCGCCTTGCATCACGCCGATGGCTACAGCGCCGCCTACACCGAGTTCCTCCGCATTCGAGTTCGCATCGACCGAATGCGATGCGCGAGCGAAATGATCTGCGGAAACGAATAAGCTGCCGGTAATCGCGGCCGGCGTCGAATTGTTGGTCACATCCGCCGTGGTCGTCGTGTTGCTGATCAGCACGGCGACTGCCGCACCGATGCCTGCCGCCGCCGTCGCGCCAGCCTGCGCATCCGCCGTGGTCAGGTAGTCGCCTTCAGCGGTGACGACGATGTCGTCCGCTCCGGCGATTGCAGCGTCCTGGATCTGTGCCAGCGCGGAAAACAGGCTCGCATTGAATTCGACGGAGGCACCGACCCCGAGGATCGTGCCAGCATCGACATGGGGCGCCGCGTCTGCGACATTCGAAATATTCGCAGTCGCGCTAACAGTGAGATCGGTATCGGCGCCGAGCGTGAGCGTCGCGCCATCGGCGACGATGGCGTTGGCCGTTCCCAACACGAGCGTCGCCGCAACCGCCCCCGACACGCCGACGGCCTGCGTGCCGTTGCCGGAGACCGCCTGCGCAGTCAACGTATGCAGGCCGTCGCCAGAGGCCTCGGAAACTACGTCGATGCCGTTACCGGACGCGTCACCCGCGATCGTGGCAACGGTATCGGACTGCTGTGCATTGACGGCGATGCCTGCGGCAACACCGACGAGGTTCAGCACTGCACTGGCGCTCGCGAGCGCCGAGGCGTCGATATCGCTCGTCGCGAGCACGTCGAGCGTACCGCTCGTGGACGTCGCCGAACCACTGTCGAGGATCGTCGCGGTCGATGCAGCCGTCGACAGATTCATTGCGACGGCGGCCGCCTTGCCCTGCGTCTGGTTGTTCGAAAGCTCGATGATGCTTAAGGTGTCGACGTCCGGATCGGTCGTCGGTGGCCTCGGCGATCCGCCGAAGCTCAGGTTCGCCCGGTCGGCGAGGAACGCAATCTCTGCGGCGACGAGATCGCCGGCATCGGTCGTATCCGGATCCGCACCCTGCACGCCGGCGATGCTCTCGACTTCGTTTTCCACGTCCGCGTCGGCAGCGATCGCGATCGCGCCTGCCGCGGTGACACTGCCCGCGACGTCGACCGACGCGACGTCGTTCGCGAGATTGAGGGCGATCGGCAGGGCCAGCGACTCGGACGGCGCGTCGCTCGCCGCAGCGGCCGCGTCGCTGCTGGCGCGAACGATGCTCGTCCCCTTGTGATTCGCGCGCGCGACGAAGGCGCCGCTGACCGCCATGGCGGCGCCGACATCGATGATCACGGTGCTTGCGTTACCGGTCACGGATGCCGCCGCCGTCTGTGCACTCGCGTCCACGCCCGCCAATGAACCGGCCAAAGCTGTCACACGCTGCGTCTGATCACCGTCGGCGGTGACGTCGAGGTCCCGCACGCCACTCAACGATGCGCCGGCATCGATCGTGGCCGAAGTCGTATACGCCGATACGTTGAGTGCTACGGAACGCCCCACACCGAGTGCCACCGCAATGGACGCGGCACCTTGAGGTTCGGCGCTGACGTCCGTGACCGTCGTATTCTGCGCGGCGATCTCCAGATCAGTCGGCGCTGTAAACGTCACCACCGCACCCGAAGCAATGAAGGCGTGGCTCAGGTTGCCCTGGATGGGCCCCGCGCTCGGAATGTTCGTGTTCAATGCCAGCGAACCCGCGTTGATGCCTGCATTCGCCTCGGTCGACGCGGCCGCGCCGGATCGAGACAACGCCGACAGCGTGCTTCCCCCGCCCGTTCGTACGCTCGCCGAGGCGGCCGTGATCGTGGGCGATCCGCCGATGAAGGCCTCATCGACGATCTGCGTGAAATTGACGGCGACGGCGAACCCGTTGTTGGACGGATTCACCGACGGCGTGGCATTCGCCGTGGTGGTGACGTCGAACGCCGACTCAGCCAGCAGAGTCAGCGCACCCGCGGTCACCAGTACGCCGGTGGTGTCGGCGTATGCGCGCGTCGTGCTCGTGAGCGTCGTCACTGCTATCGCTGCGGCTTCGGTCTGTGGCCCGGCTGCCGTCGCGATGCCGAGCGTCGCGAGCGTGGTCGGCGGCACTGCCGCGCCCAAGGGGGTGGAGTTCGACAGCGTTGCGAGCGCTCCCGTCGCCTCGGCATGAATCGAGAGGCCTCTCGAATCGGTCACGGATGCACCGTCATCGAGGAACGCTTCGGTCGTGACCACCACGACCGGCACCGCAGTCGTGGTGCCCACAGTCGTGGCGGCCGTGATGCCGTCGGCAGTTGAACTGACCTGCGTGTTCGTCGCAGCGAGGATCGATACGGCATCGGCGGCGCTTACGGAGGTCGTGCCACGCAGCCCTGCGCGCGCCGTCGTGTTGATCACGGGTGACGCAACGGCCACTTCGCCGACCACCGGCGCGGTGGCCGCATTCGCGAGGATCGTTGCGTCGACGTTCGACGCCGCCTCTGCGGTGAACGCACCGGTCGCAGTGATGAGCGTATTGCCGCGCACATCGATCTGCGCCGACACGTTGGCAACGAGCGTCGCCGCGGGAATTGCGGGCAGCGGATTCGTGACGTTCGAAACGAGGGCAGCGCTCGCAAGCAGCGACACGTTGTTGCCCGTGAGCGTCGCGCCGTCGATGTCGATGGATGCGGCGACGTCGGCGAGCGGCAGCGTATCCGGCGTGCCGACACTACCCACGCTCGCGACGGCGTTCAGTACGATGTCCCCCGCCGAAATGGCAACACCAGGATTGACGATGATCGCTTCGGCGTTAATCGTGAGCGGATTGCTGCCGAGAACGAGGTTGCCCGAGATCGTGACTTCGTCCTTGCCGCCTTCGCCGTTGACGATCAGATCCGCGTCGAGCGAAAGCGCCTGGATCTCCAGCCGATCGGTGTCCGAGAGCACCGGGATGCCGAGATCACCGCCCAGAGCGATGGTCAACGAATTCGTCGGCTTGGCGAACGTGACGCTCTCGAATGTCGGCACGACATCGACACTGGCGAGCGTAAGCAGCGTCCCGTCGTCCGTGAGGCGGGCGTTATCGGTGAGATTGCTCGTGCGGATCACGCGATCGGTGGCGGACACATTGTCGAAGATCGGTTCCAGCCCGGCATAGCGCAGCAGGTCGTCGTCGCGAGCGATGGTGCCGGAGTCGGGTCCGGAAGCCGCGTAGGTCACCGTCGCGTAGTCCCCGCCATTCAGGGAAAGCACATCGAATCCGCCGACACCGCCGTCGAGCAGGCCGCTCAATCGGCCCTCGGCGAATACCGTGAACGAATCGCGATTGCCTGCGGCGCCGATCAGATTCTCGACGTCGACGAAGGCGGTACGCTCGACGGTGCCCTCGTTCACGCCGGTGATGAACCATTCCGTGTCTGCTTCGCTGCCCCGAAGCGTGTCGTTGCCTTCGCCGCCATCGAAATGGACGTGGATGGCCGGCAGCTCGATCGGGCTCGACAGATCGATCAGGAGACTATCGTTTGCGTTGCCGCCGAATATCGAGACGTCCAGAGTCTCGGTGCCGATTCGATGCGACCCGAGCACGTTGCCCGACGTGCTGTCCAGGAGCACGAGCGTGGACAGCAGGCCGTCGGTATCGATTTTCAGCGTCGCGTCGAGTGCGACCGGACGTGCATCGACATCGAGATAGAGGGTATGTACGGATCCCGTGCCGAACCCTGTCCGCTGTTGGAACTGTATGGTCGGCAAGGGTGCAGTGCCTGGCTGCCCGGAAACGCTCGCTTCGACCACCGGCCCGGGTTGCGCCAACGCAGCCATCGGCAGATCGGCAGAGAGCAGAATGCGCTGCTCCAGCGACTCGAACGTCACGAGACCCCTGGACCCTGCACGGGCAGGATGCGTTCTTTGACCGGAGCGAGCCATGGATGCCCAGGCACGGCGAAATGCGCTCGTCATCATAGAGGGGGAAAAGCGGTTCGGAACGTCGGATCGATGGGTTGCCATGGCACAGTCCTTCGTTGATCTCGTGATTCGCGGCAACGCACGTCGGCGTCGCCAGTCTCGGCATGGGTAAGGGCTTCGATCAGGCCTTGGCGATCGAACCTGCGGCCCGAGACGAAGATTCGGGCATGACGGAAGTCGAATGTGCGACGTGCGAGGACGAGCGAGACCGAAGGTCACGGACACGCGCGCAGGCGCGGCCCGGACCGATCAGCGACCGTCGACAGGCCGCGCGCCGGAATGCTTACGAACTTGCGCTACGAGGGACTGGCGCCGAAATGGGGACTCGATGCCGGTGACATGCAGGCAGGCCAGTGAACGCCGTTCGTCGAGTGAAACCGGCAGCGCCCCGAGATGGACACGTCCGGCGCCAGAATGCGCTGAACGACGTGGTGGTAAGCGACGTTGTATTCTGCCCCCGAATAATGCGGCGCACGGGAAGAAAGTGCGCCACACCGCGACACGAAGGCAGCAGTCTTCTTTATCGTATTCATGAAGACTCTCCGGTGTAGCGACGCGTTATGGTTACGCGTCGCACGCTATGTTGCCCACAGGCTTGGTGAACACGTGTGCGATATCGCACACCGAATTGAATTTTCGAGCGCATGGTTCACATCGCGGATCCGACTGCGGGCACGACGATTGCCACGAAGCGCAGGCCGGACTGACCGATGATGCGAAGAAGCGTTTCGATCGCCCGGCGCCGCGACGATCACTGCGCCTGGATACCCGCGGCCTTGATGACCCGCCCCCACTTCTGCGTATCGCTCGTGAGCAGCTTCTGAAACTCCGCGGGGGTGCCGCCCACGGGATCCACCCCGAGCCCGACGAAGCGTTCGTGATTGGCCTTGTCCAGCAACACACGGCGTGCGTCCGCAGCCAAGCGCGACACCATCTCGGCAGGCGTGGCGCGCGGGACGAACAACCCATACCAGATATCCACTTCGTAGCCCGGCACGCCGGCTTCCGCCACCGTCGGAACATCGGGAAGAAGGGGCGAGCGCTTTGCGCCGCTGGTACCGATCGGCTTCAATTTTCCTGCCCGGATCATCGGTAACTGCACGGGGATGCCGCCGAAGTACATCGTGATCGAGCCGCTCAGCAGATCGTTCATTGCCTGCGGACCACTCTTGTACGGCACGTGCACGATGTCGATCTTCGCCAGCAGCTTGAGCAGCTCGCCGACGAGGTGGTCGGAGCTGCCGGTGCCTCCACCCGAGCCGAAGCTCTGGCTGCCGGGCTTCGCACGCGCCAGCGCGATCAGATCCTTGACCGAGTTGACGGGCGACGAAGGGACGACGGTCAGGACGTTGTGACGTTCGGATACCTGCGTGACCGCGGTGAAATCGCGCGCGACGTCGAACGTCGGCTTGCGATGCACGAGCGGCGCGATGACCAACGATCCCGATCCGAACAGCATCGTGTAGCCGTCCGGTGCCGCGCGCGCAACGGCTTCGGCGCCGATGCTGCTGCCCGCCCCCGGCCGGTTGTCCATGACGACTGGGCGTTCCCACAGATCGCTCAACTTCTGACCGAGCAGACGCGCGGTGATGTCCATGCTGCTGCCCGGACCGATTGGAATGACGATGCGCACCGGGCGCACCGGGAACTCTGCCGCGCACGCAAGCGTGAGCGGCATCAGGATGGCAACTGCGGCGCCGCCCGCGCGGGCGGCGAGTATGTTTCGATCCATGGTCATCTCCTCCGATTGAATCTGCAGTATCCCACGCAGAGCGCGGAATCCCACCACAACACGCATCATGTCGCATGGCGCCCCTTTCGCCCGATTCGCGCGTCGTGTTAGCTTGGCGCCTTGACGACTGGAGGAGGCAGCCGTGGAACGACTGACACGAAATTTGCACGTCGAAACTGAAATGCGCGGCGCGAACCACGGCTTCGTGGTGACGACCGACGGCATCGTGGTCATCGACACCCCGCACAAGCCGAGTGATGCGCTGAAGCTCAAAGGCGAGATCGCGAAGTTCAATGCCCCGGTGCGATACATCCTCAACACGGAGCCGCACGGCGATCACTGGACCGGCAATGCCTATTTCGACGCGCCGGTCATCGCTCATGCCGGTGTGCGCAAGCGCATCCTCGAGACCAACATGAAGGACCACGTCGCCCGCGTCGGCGCCTTCGGGCCGCTCGAACCCGAACTGCTGAAGGACTACCGGCCGAACGCCCCCATCCTGACCTTCGAGGCAGGCATGACCCTGCATGTCGGCAATCACACGTTCGAATGCATCGCAATGCCAGGGCACACGGCGTATCAGGCGGCGATCTGCGTCAAGGAGGAAGGTGTGGTCTTCACCAGCGACAACATCTTCCACAAATGCCACACCTGGCTGCAGGAAGCCGACCCGAAAGCCTGGCTGCGTACGATCGAGGCCCTGCGCGGGCTCGACGAAGACATTTTCGTGCCGGGGCATGGCGACGTGTGCGGCAAGGATTATCTCGACGAACAAGGCTCGTTCATCGAGGAATGGATCCACTACGTCCAGAACGCCATCGACCGGGGCATGACGAAGCAGGAGGCGATGGACCAACTCACGGCCATGACCGACCGCTATCCCATGGATATCGAGCAGGAAGGCATGGCGCCGGGTGTCATGAAGCGCAATATCGCCAACCTGTACGACTACCTCACCGGTCACTGGAAACCGCTCTGACTTCGAAAACTGTGCTTTGCGCAGTTTTCTCGCGTTGACGCATCCTTCTGCGGTTGCTACCTTCCCGGGGATCTTACGAGCAGGATCGAAGCCGAGGCATGTGTCCGGCGCCCGACCTGTTCATCGAACAAATTGCGAGGAGAGCGCATGGACAAGGTCGTGGCATCGCCCAAGGCGGCGGTCGCTGATATCCCCGAAGGGGCCACCCTGGCAATTGCAGGCTTCAGCGTGGGGCATCGATTCGCGTCCGGCCTCATCATGGCCCTGCGCGACCAGGGCACGAAGAATTTGACGGTCGTCTGCAATTCCCTCGGCGGTCCAGGCGAAATACGGGGCCAGATCCTCGCCGAGAACAAGCAGATCAAGAAGCTCGTCGCGGCATTCTCCGTGCGGCCCGGGCTGAACACGGCGAGCGAAGCGCAGATCAACGCCGGCGAGATGGAAGTCGAACTCGTCCCTCAAGGAACGCTCGTCGAGCGTTGCCGCGCAGGCGGCTCCGACGTCGCTGCGTTCTACACGCCGACGAGCGTGGGCACGCTGCTCACCGAAGGCAAGGAAGTCCGCGAATTCGACGGCAAGAAATACGTCCTCGAACACGGCATCAAGCTCGACTTCGCCCTCCTGCGCGCGTACCGCGCCGATCGCGCCGGCAACGTCCAGATCCGCGGCGGCAGCCTCAATTTCAACCCGGCCTTCGCGAAGGCCGCCAAGTGCGCCATCGTCGAGGTCGACGAGATCGTCGAAACCGGCGAAATTCCGCCCGAGCTGATCAATCTTCCCGGCATCTTCATTCACCGAGTCGTCAAGACCGACGTGCCGATGGATACCGAAGCCCTGCGTCGTACGCCGCGCCGCGCACCGGATACTGCGCGGGTCTACAACGGCAAGCCGGGTCTCACGCGGGCCGGCATCGGCAAGCGGGCCGCCGGGCTGGTTGCCGAAGGCACCTACGTGAACCTGGGCACGGGCATTCCGACGCAGGTCTCGAACTACCTCGAAGATCGGGACGTCACCCTGCACGCAGAGAACGGCGTTCTCGGATACGGCAAGATGGTCGCGGGCGACAACATCGATCTCGACGTCTACAACGCGAGCGGCCAGTTCGTCGAACTCAAGCCGGGCGCGTCGTTCTTCGACAGCGTGGCCTCGTTCGAGATGGCGCGCGGCGGCAAGATCGACACGGTCATCCTCGGCGCCTATGAAGTCGATCAACAGGCCAACGTCGCCAACTGGAGTACGAGCGACAAGATCCGCGGCGGCATCGGCGGCGCGATGGATCTCATCTCGGGCGCGAAGCAGCTCATCATCGTGATGGAACATTGCGACAGCAAGGGTCGCCCGAAGCTCAAGAAGCACTGCAGCTACCCGCTCACCGGCGAGGGGTGCGTCGACTACGTCGTCACCGATCTCGCGGTCATGCATTTCGTCGACGGTCGCTTCGTCGTCGAAGAAGTCGCCCCTGGGTTCACCGCGGAGGAAGTGGTTGCCCTGACCGAAATGGAAAACGTCGTTCCGGCGAAGACCGTCGGCACGATGGCTTGACGACGCGCAGCGGGGCAAGCCAGGCTTGCCCCGTCTCACCCTCGGTCTGCGGAGACCCGCGCCTCCCACGAGTCCGCGCGAATGATCGACATCCGCCTTCACATCGTCGAAGCGATGTCCTTCAGTGATCTGATTGCGCTTCCCCCTCGCAATGACCGCGGACGTCGTCATTCAACGACAGTGCGCGTAAAACTCCTCGATGCCGGGAATGGCAGATGCGTTCAATGATCGCAGTCGTTCCAACGTCGTTTTCGACCAGGCCAATAGGAGCCATCATGCCAACCACACGCAACATATTGATCGCCGCCATTCTGAGCACTGCCCTCTGCACGCCAGCCGCATTCGCCGCTCAGGCGACTGAGACGGCGAAGCCCGTAACGCCGCCGCCGACGGCAGGCGGAAATTCAGCCGAGCCCGACCGCACGGGGACAAAGCCGCCGATGAAGGGCGTGAAGGAGGGTACTTCCGCACCCAACCGTGCCGCGCAGCCTTCCGCGGGCGGCAACTCCGCCGAGCCGGACCGAACCAAGGGCGGCAAGGGCGCTGCGGCCGTGACTCCGCACGACAGCAAAATCGACCCCAAGTATCCGAGCGCCGGGGGCAACTCGGCGTCCAAGAATGCTCCGGCGCGCACGTCGGAAAAACCCGACAGGAAGTAGGATCCGTTCCACTTCCCCGGCATGACTTGTGCGCAAACGAAACGGAGGATAGCCGCCCTCGCGGTTATCCTCCGAATCACCACGCCCCTGTGAAGCAGCAGCAACGCTGCGAGTCAATCAGCCGCCACCGTCCGCCGGCAGATCGGTGAACAGGGTCTTCGTCGATGCGATCACCTTATCGGCCTTGAATGCTGCGATCTCTGCCGGTGTAAACCCGGCATCCCCCAGAATCGAATCGGTATCGCTGCCGATGGTGCTGGGCTGCTGCCGCACTTCGAACTCCTCGGTTCCGGCCATGTGCACCGGGATCTTGGATACCTTGAGCTTGCGGCCATCCACATCGAGATCGAGCCAGCGCTTGCCCTGATTCATCTGGGGATCCTTGAGCAGGCCCTGCGGCGTATTGACGGGTGCATAAGGAATGCGCTTGTCGCCGAGGAGGGTTGTGATCTCGTCGTAGGTGTAATTCAGCACGGCCGCCTTGATGCGTTCGGCCAGCATGCCTTTGTGCTGCGCGCGTTTCCGATTGGAATTGAGTTCGGTCGAATGCGTCCAGTCATCGAACCCCAGCAGTTCGCACAACGCCGTCCAGTGCCGGTTCGCAGTGACGGCAATAAACACCTGTGAACCGTCCTTGGTGGGAAAGAGCCGGTACACGCCCCAACCCATCTTGTCGTCCATGCCGCTGCTGGTCTTCTCGCCGCGAGGCGTGCCGTCCTTGCCGGTGATCTGGGTCGCCGTGATCGCCTGCTGCACCCAGAAGACGACGGTCTCGAAGAGACCTGCCTCCACCGACTCGCCGATGCCGGTCGAATTGCGACGATAGAGCGCAGCGAGCACGGCCAGTGCGCCATAGGTCGCCGCACCGATGTCGGTCACGGATGCGCCTGCCCGCAACGGCAGATCCTTCAACCCGGTCATGTAGGCAAGACCGCCCGCCATTTGCGCGAGTTCGTCCAGGTACGGACGATCGCCGTAAGGTCCGGGCAAGAAGCCCTTCACCGCGCAGTAGACGATGCGCGGATTGATCCTGCTTCCCCACTCGTAGCCTAGCCCCATGCGATCCAGGGCCCCGGGGGCAAAGTTGTTGAATACGACATCGGACTGCTTCACCAACCGCTCGAAGATCGCCTTGCCTTGCGGCTTCTTCAGATCGAGCGCCAGGAACTTCTTGTTGCGGTTGTACGTGAAGAAGGTCGCGCCGTTGTTGGCGTGACCCCGGCTGGTATCGCCGCTCTCGGGATGCTCGATCTTGATCACGTCCGCGCCGAGATCGGCGAGGATCATGCCCCCGCTGGGCCCGGCGACGATGTGGCTCAGTTCGAGCACCTTGACGCCTGCAAGGGGAAGCTTCTGCTTCCCCGTGGCTGCTGCTGTGCTCATCGTGTCACGATGCCTTCTTGGTGGGTACTTCGACGACACCGGGGGGCGGCGGCGGCACGGGCGCTTCGGCACGCTGCCAGCTCGTGATCGGCTTGGCCCACGGCGACATCGCCCCTTCGTAGGCCTTCTTGCCGTAGACGAAATGCTTGGCCTGCTCGAGCGTCTCGATGTGCGGCATGTCCATCGCGTAGAGCTTGTCGAAGTGTGGACGCGGCCCCGCCTTGGAGACGAACCCGTACAGCGAATGCCCCACGACCTTCTCGGCCAGCCATACACACTCGACCAGCTTGTAGAGATCGACCCCGGTGTCGATACCCATCTCCTGGAGCATGTGCATGAAATCTTCGGTCGCCACCATGCCCGCCGCGCGGCCGTTGCCGCAATAGGGGCAGCCTGCCATGCCGCCGATCGCCGTCTGCACGCGCAAGGTATCGGTACTGTCGAGCAGCTTCAACGCCGCATACTGGCACGCGAGCCCCGTGCCGCGCGTGTTGTGCAGATGCAGATTGAAGTCCTTGATCGAGGGCCAGCGGCTCTTGATCTCGATGATCGCAGCCTCGACCTCATGCGGCATGCACCAGCCGTTGGCATCCGACATGCCGATCTTGGTGACCGGTATGCCTGCCTCTTCCCACAGGTTGTACATCTTGCTGTACATGGACATCAGCTGCTCGGTCGTGACGCGGCCGACCCAGTTCGAACCGAACGCATTGCTGATCGACATCCCACCCGACTTGGCGTTCGCCGCCTTGGCCTTCTCGATCTGCTTGGGCCAGGTGGCCATCTGCTGAGCGACGGTACGATTGGTATTGCGCTGGGCGAAGGTGTCGCACATGTCGACGCGCGTCGAATGCTCGTGCGCCTTCGGGCTCAGGGGCGGGGTGTACTGCTTCGCGCGCTCGATGCCCTTGTCGTTCAACGCCGTGTAGCTGTACTTCACGCCGGGCTTGGGCGTGAAGCCGGCCATGATTTCGTCCATCTTCGCCATCTGCGGCGTGTACTTCGGACTGACGAACGAGCCGACGGCAATATCCTTCAGGCCGGTCTCGGAGAGCGCGTTGAGCAGCGCAATCTTGTCGGCGACGGGGATGTCGGCGCTTTCGATCTGCATGCCCTCGCGCATGGATTCTTCGGTATGGATGATTCTGGGATAGCCCATCGTGATCTCCTGTGATGAAAAAAGGGACAGACCCCGAAAGATCTGTCCCCGAATCTGCTTCCTGCCGTGAAAACTAGCTCGCGGCTTTCTTGATCGGCACGTCGACCACGCCGGCGGGCGGGGGCGGCACGGCCGCTTCGGAACGCTGCCAGCTGGTGATGGGCTTGGCCCACGGCGACATCGCACCTTCGTATGCCTTCTTGCCGTAGACGAAGTGCTTCGCCTGCTCGAGCGTCTCGATGTGGGGCATGTCCATCGCGTAGAGCTTGTCGAAATGCGGACGCGGGCCGGCTTTGGAGACGAAGCCGTAGAGCTGGTGCCCGACGACCTTTTCGGCGAGCCACACGCACTCGACCAGCTTGTAGAGATCGACCCCGGTATCGATGCCCATCTCTTCGAACATGTGCATCAGGTCTTCGGTGGCGATCATGCTGGCCGCGCGGCCGTTGCCGCAGTACGGGCAGCCTGCCATGCCGCCGATGGCGCTCTGGAGGCTCAGCGTGTCGCTGCTGTCCATGACCTTCATTGCGGCGTAGATCGAGGCAAGCCCCGTGCCGCGCGTGTTGTGCAGGTGCAGGTTGAAGGTCTTGATCTTGGGCCAGCGCTTCTTGATCTCGACGACGCTCTGCTCGACCTCGTGCGGCATGCACCAGCCGTTGGCGTCGGCCAGCCCGACACGGGTGACTTCGATGCCGGCTTCTTCCCACATGTTGTGCATCCTGCTCAACATGTGCATGAGCTGCTCGTTCGTCACACGGCCCACCCAGTTCGAGCCCCATGCGTTGCTGATGGACAAGCTGCCATCCGCGCCGGCCGCCTTGGCCTTGGCGATGCGCGAAGGCCAGTTGCCGATCTGCTGTGCCTGGCTGCGGTTGGTGTTGCGCTGGGCGAAGGTATCGCACATGTCGCAGCTGGTGGCGTACTCGCTCGCCTTCGGGCTCAGCGGCGGCGTGTACTGCCTTGCGCGCTCGATGCCCTTGTCGTTGAGGGCCGTGTAGCTGTACTTCACGCCGGGCTTCGGTGTGAAGCCGGCCATGATTTCGTCCATCTTCGCCATTTGCGGCGTGTACTTCGGGCTCACGAACGAACCGACGGCAATGTCTTTCAGGCCGGTTTCGGAGAGTGCGTTGAGCAGGGCGATCTTGTCGGCGACGGGAATGTCGGCGCTTTCGATCTGCATGCCTTCGCGCATGCCTTCTTCGGTATGAACAATCTTGGGATAGCCCATGGGGAGCTCCTTGGCGTGATTCACATAATGGACTCACGACCCGCACAGGATTCGGTAGCGATGGTCCGCTGGAGCGGACCTGCTGTTCCCACGCCCCGATCTCGAGCGCATGCCGCGACTCTCGCCTCGAATCGCTACGAGGCAGCAGAGCAAAGATAGCACAGCCCGGGGATCCGTCGGCGCGGATTTTCTCGAAGCGGCGACGAATCGCCCGGCGAGTCCGCGTTGTAGACGATCGACGTTCGGTGTAGCCTTCCGCGCTGCAAGTCCACAACGCAGTATCGGCGATTCCGGAGGAGGAAACATGCCATCGCAGTCCACCCCGCACGTTCTTCGTGCGCTCGCAGTCGCGTCGCTCGTCTTCGTCGCACCGCAGCATGCTCGCGCCGCGGAAGGTGCGGACTTTCCGACCAAGCCCATCCGCGTGATCGTGCCGCAAGCCCCCGGCGGCAGTAACGACATCATGGCCCGCTACTTCGGGCTCCAGGTCGCCGAGCGTATCGGCAAACCGGTCGTGGTGGACAACCGCCCCGGCGCCGAGGGCATGATCGGGACGGATCTCGTCGCAAAAGCCAACCCCGACGGTTATACGCTGCTCATGGCCTCGGCTGCGTTTACGATGAATCCTGCCGTGTACACCAAGCTGCCCTACGACCCGGTAAAGGATTTCGACTGGGTCGGCATGTTCGGCTCCGCGCCGGTGGTCGTCTGTGTCTCCGCTTCGCTGCCGGTCAAGAACGTGCAGGAGTTGATCGCGTACGGCAAAGCGCAACCGAAGGGACTCACGATCGCTTCGGCCGGTGGATTCATGCACTTCGTCTCGGCAATGTTTCGCAGCCGGGCCGGCATTCCGTCGGAGGTCGTTCTCTACCGTGGCGGTGCCCCTGCCATCATCGACGTCATGAGTGGCCAGGCGCATATCGCAGTGGCGACGATCGTCACCGCGGGCCCGCAACTGCGTGCCGGAAAGTTGAAGCCGCTCGCCACCGGCAGCCTGAAGCGGGCAGCCTCCCTGCCGGACGTGCCGACGCTCGCCGAAGCCGGCGTGCCGAACTACGAAGCGTCGATCTGGTGGGCATGGGCGTCGCGCGCGGGTACGCCGCAATCCGTACTGAATCGAATGAGCAACGAGATCATCGCAATTCAGAAGCTGCCCGAAACAGCCAAGCGTTTCGCGGCCGAAGGTGCCGAAGTCATCATGATGACGCCCGCAGAGATGCGCAAGATGATCCCGGCCGACATCGAGAAATGGAAGAAGGTGGCGATCGAGGCGAACATGCCACGCAACTAGGCCGCTTCGCGGCCGTGAAGGGTGAAGGGGAGCACGCCGAGCGACGGCAGCCCCCCCTTCTCCCCATAGGGCGCCGACGGTTCACCAAAATCGGCGCTTCCTTCGTCAGAGGATCGATGCCGCCATCGACCTCGTCAGTTCGCGGACGTCGGCGCACGCCTCCAGTGCGTTGATGGACGCATAGAGCGGAGCAATCGTCTCCGACCTCAATGCACGAGCGGCGCAATCGCGGAACTTTGCTTCCAGCCGATCCGGTGGCGCGAGATTGCGAGGACCACGCAGCGGCTGCTCCACGCGCGCGGTGAAGCGCTTGCCGTCGGTGGTCGTCACATGCATGTGGCACTCGTAATGTTCGTCCATGCCCCTGGGCTGAAAATCATGCGGGCGAGCCTCGATGCGATCGAGCAACGCCAGCGCGCCGGCATCGCGATACGCACTGCCTTCGAAGTGACCGAAGTTGACTTCCCCGTGCATGAGCGCCCGGGCGACGCAATACTGAACACTGAACTTGGCGTCCAGCGTGCTCTGCGGATGCGGACGATTCGTGTGCGCCAGCGCACGCGCGTGCGTCACCGAGTCGATCTTCGCGACGTTCTCCGGCCGCAACCCGTGTTGCTCGCGCAGGAGCAGCATGGCGTCGATCGCGGAATGCGTGCTCGCACAGCAGGGATACTGCTTGAGCCCGACGCCAGGATCGAGGATGTCCAGCGGCGACGCCCAATCCGCAACCGCCTTGGCGGCGTCGTAGTTGCCCGGGCCGTTGAAGACCTCGAAGTACCCCTGCTTGTGTTCGAACGCATCCGGTGCGGCGGTAAAGCCCTCCTTCGCAAGCAGTGCCGCATAGACGCCGTGCCGCGTACACTGCCCGGCATGCAGGGGCTTCGTCATCGTGCCGAAGTTCGACTTCACACCCGCGGACAACGACGCGGCGATCGAGAGCGCGGTCGCGGTCCTGCCGGCATCGAGTCCGAGGAGCAGTGCAGCGCCGGCGGTTCCCCCGAATACGCCGAGCGTCGCCGTGGGATGCCAGCCCTTCTCGTAGTGATGCATGTTGACCGCGCGCCCGAGACGGGCCTGGGTCTCCCAGCCGACGATGAAGGCAAGCAGGAGACCCTTGCCCGACGTGCCCAGCGATTCGCCCAGCGCAAGAATGCCCGGCAGGACCGCGATGGAGGGATGGCCTGCCATCGAATTGTTCGTATCGTCGTAATCGAGCGCATGCGCAGCGGTGCCGTTGATCACGGCGGCGTCCATGATCGGTGCCCAGCGCGCGGTGCCCCACACGAGACTCGGCCCGCCATTCGCGCCGCCTGTGAGTACGCGTTCGGCGATCTTCGGCGCGTCTTCCTGAGCCCCCGCCAAGGCACATCCGAGGGTATCGACGATGGATACCTTGGCCCACTTCACGGCCTCGGGCGGCAGGTCTTCGTAGCGCATGCCGACGATGCGTTCGCCCAGCTGAATTGCGACGGTCATGGATTCCTCACGTCTGCGGATGGATGGTGATCACGGCCACATTGGGCCGGGACCCGATTCGACCCCGGGCTGACCCGTGACCTTAGCGCTCCGATGCACGACTACCTACAATGGACGCCCCGATGATACGAACGAGTGTGCGAGGGAGATCGCAATGGTATCAAGCAAGCGTACCGCCGAGAATCTACTCAGCGCACGCCGCTCACGGCTCGTCGCGCTCATCCTGCGACTGGGCGTCGGGCTGCTCGCCGGGTCGCACCTCGGCTTCGCCGGTGCAGCCGACCCCAACCTCGAACACCCGACCCATCTGGTCACCGTCGCGCGCGACGGCTACTCGATCGCCGGCATCGCCACGCATCTCGAGGGAGCGTCGAAATTCAAGCATGGCATCGCCCTCTTCCCGGGCAACCCAGGCATCCTCCGGGCCCGCGAAGCGAACGGTGAAATCCGTCATGCCATGGTCGGCAATTTCCTGATCCGTTCGCGCCGCCACTGGCTCGACGAGGACATCCTGGTTCTGAGCGTCGACGCCCCCTCGGACAAGTGGGAAGGCTTTGCGCAGGCGTTCCGCGAAACCGCCCGCTACGGTCAGGACGTGGCTGCGCTGCTCAGGGAGGCGGGGCGCCGCTTCGGCATCGACGACTGGACCCTCGTCGGCACGAGCGAGGGCTCGGTCAGCGCCTTTCACGCCGCGCGCATGCACCCCGAACTTGCGCAACGGGTCATCCTCACCGCGTCGCTGTTTCGGCCGAATCGAAACGGCGACGGGTTGAGCGGCGCCGACTTCACGCAGTTGAAGCGGCCGCTGCTCTGGGTTCATCACGCCGATGATCCGTGCCCGGTGACTTCGTATTCCGACGCCGTCGCGTTCTCGAAGCGCAGCAACGCGCCGCTCGTCACGGTACGCGGCGGCGGTCCCGGACATGGGCCAGCCTGTCAGGCTCGAACGGCGCACGGCTTCGTCGGCATCGAACGGGCCACGGTGCTCGCGATGCGAAGTTGGGCGAAGACCGGCAAGTTGCCGGGCGACATCGGCCCCTGAACAAGAAGCGACTGCCGACGTCTCGAACAGCGCCGTCAGTCGAAGTTCACCTGATCCCGCCGCGTTGGCACCAGCTCAACCGGCCAGCGCCGCCTTCCACCATCGACGCGTGAGCAGCATCGCCAGCACGCCCTGCGCCGCGAGCGCCACGACGCCGTTGCGCGGACCGAGCGTCTCTGCCAGCCAGCCGAGGTAGAAGAATCCGATCGGGCTCGTCCCGATGCACATCGAGAGCAGACCGAGCAACCGCGCCCGCATCTCGTTCGGCGTGTACCGATAGACGAGCGTCGACTGCATGATGGCGAACGAGGCGCCCAACGTACCGGTACACAGCAACACCAGCGCACCCGCGATGCCATTGGGCGCATAGGCAAATGCCATCAGGGTCGTGAAGTAGACGGCCACCGCCGCCGCATAGACGCGCCCCTGCCAATGGAGCTTCACCAGCGTTCCGACGAGCAGTGCACCGATCAGCCCGCCGATGCCGTCGGCGCTCGCCATCATGCCGACACCGGACGGATCGAGGCGCATGTAGTCGGTGCCGATGACGGGGATCATGCTGCTGCAGGGCCAGCCGAAGATGTTGAAGTAGATCGTGACGAGGAATACGCCGACGACGCGCCGGTCGCTGCGCATCCAGACGAACCCCTGCGCGATGCTGGTGAGGATGCCCTCCTTGCGGTCTGCAGCCTGTTTTCGGCTGCGCACGCGAATGCGAAATGCCGCCCATAGACTCGGCACGTACAGCACCACGCCGAGCCAGAATACGCTCGCGATTCCGGCATAGCCGAGCAGCACACCGCTGATCAATGGCCCGATGACCCGACTCGCGTTGTTGGTGCCCGCATCGATGGCCATCGCCTTGCCCATGCGCTCGGGGCCGACGACGTCGCCGATGGTCATGCGTCGAAAGGGATTGTCCGCCGCCCAGCAGATGCCGTTGACGAAGCTCGCCAGCGCGAGATGCCAGACCTGCACGGCGTCGAAGCTTGCAAGTACGGCAAGCGAGCCCGTGCCCAGCATCGACACGATGACGATGACGATGATCGCGCTGCGGCGCTCGACGCGATCCGCCAAGGCGCCGAGCAGCGCACCGAAGAGCCCCATGGGCAACAGCCGCAACATGCTCAACATCGCCACCACGAACGCGGACGACGTGACCTGATACGCGTACAGTCCGACCGCCAGCATTTCCAGCCAGCGCACCACGAAAGCGGAACAACCGACGAGCCAAAGCCGGAAGAAGTCCGACTGTCGCATCAAGTCTCGGCGTCGCAAGCCGGAAGAAGATCGTGTCATGGTCGCGGCGGCTGAGGACGAAACCGCCAATCTTAATCTTCAGTTAATCCGCGGCGCGAACAATACCAGGCACGGCGACGTCCGCGTCCGCCGATCGACAACAACTTCTCGAGGGAGAATCCAATGAATCGTCTGCGGCATGGTCTTGCCGTATCGGCAGCGGCAGGATTGCTGAGTGCAGGGGCTGCATCCGCCTCTTACTTCGGCATGCTCGGCAACTTCGACGTCGTCAACGATACGGGCTCGACCGCACACGGCTTCGAAATCGAACTCGAAGGTCTGCACCTGCACCAGATCACCGACACGTTCGGCGGCCCGGGACGCGGATTTCCAACCGGTACCGGCTTCGATCCGGCGACCAGCGTCGTACGCTATGGCTCCCCTACCCTCAGCGAATACACCGATCCGGGATCCGGGGCCTTCGGCACGCGCGTACGCTACCTCGCCGCATTCGATGGGACGAACTGGGCCTTCGGGACGCCGAGCGGAAGTTTCATCACCCCGGGCGACAACTGCTGGTCCGGCGGCGGCGTCGGCTACGGTCCGGGCACGCCTTGCGATCACTTCGGCGTCGGCACCAGCGCCAATCCCACCAAGACGACGTACAACTGGCTGATCGAGACCAACCAACCCGGCGTGCTGACGAACGGCACCGTCACGCTCCCTGCGCCGGCATGGAATGTCGTGCAGCAAGCGCCGGTGGGCAATCAGGCGCCGCCGCCGATCGTCGTCGCGCAAATCCGCGCGCCGGCGGCCGAATTCGAAGCACAGTTCGGCGAAGCGATCTGGGTCAAGGTGTACACGACCGAATACGAAGACCCGATTCGCCTCGAAGAGTTGGTCGGCGATAACCCGAAAATCCGGCAAGCAGAAACCGAGATCGAATGGCAACTCCTGCAGAAGGATCCGGGCAACCCTAACTCGGGACAACTCGAGAGCGGCCTCGGCGTTCCGGTGGGTCCGAACGCGGCTTCGATCGTTCGCCGCTACGAGTTTTTCAAGTACGCGGGCCCATACGACCTGGAGAACCACGAAGCCAAGCCTTTCGGCAACGACTCGAATCCCGATCCGGCCGACATCGGCATCTATCTTGGCGCACAGAACGGCGCCGTCAATCTCGCGGCTGTTCCGGAGCCTGCCACTTACGCCTTGCTGCTCGCCGGATTGAGCATCGTTGCCGTCGGAGCACGGCGGCACCGCAACGGCGGCGCCTGATTCGCCACACGGCAAAGGTCTCGACCCCGATCCGCGCGACTGGCGACCCTGGCCGAGAGATGCCACCGCAAGGGAGGTACCGCAGTGCAGTGGTCGCTCGGTCGTTTGCGAGGAGGTGAGGGTATTTCAGTCCGAGCGCGCGCTGCAAACGACCGCATCGCCGACGCGGATCTCACCTCCGGCCATGATGCGTGCGGTCACCCCGCCATGACCGCGAAGCGCGTTGTACCCGCCTTCACCGAGTGCACCTTCCATCTTGGAGCAGGGCTCGCAGGGCCCGGTGACTTCGAACATCACCGTATCGCCGATGCGCAGTACCAGCGGCGCATCCTTGAAGAGACTCTTCGCCGCGAGCAGGTTCAGCCCGGAAACGACGAGATTGCGTCGCAGCAACGCGGGATCGATGTGCTCGCGTCCGAGCAGGCTCGCCACTACAGGCAAATGCTCGGCCTGAATCAATGTGACCTGCCGCTTGCTCGTCGATGCCGCTGACGCGGACCGCTCTGCGCTGCGATCCCCCGACAAGCCTGCGCCCGCGAGGGCGACCGCGACCGGCACCGACCAGGCGGGTGAACCCCGGCGAGGTCGCAGCAGGATCGCCTCGATCCTGCCCGGCCGCGGGAAGCTTGTGCAGAGGTCGCGCAAGCCGCGCTCGCCGCCCATGGGGAGCGTCATCTGCTGCATGGCGGGCGGCCGTCGCGTTGTAACCCGACGACTCAGGCGAGGTGCTTCTTGAAGAAGGCGATGGTGCGATCCCAGGACAGCTTCGCTGCCTCCGGCTGGTACCGGGGCGTCGAGTTGTTGTGAAAGCCGTGCTGGGTGCCGGGGTAGACGTGGATTTCGTAAGGCACCTTGGCGGCCTTGAGGGCCTCCTCGTAGGCCGGGTACATGTCGTTGATGCGCTTGTCGTTCTCGGCGAGTTGAACCAGCAGCGGCGACTTGATCCTGGGCACGGCATCGGTCGCGGCCGCTGCCCCGTAGTACGGCACGCCCGCATGCATGTCGGCGCCGAGTTGCGTGGCTAGCCAGTTAGTCGTGCCGCCGCCCCAGCAAAATCCCGTCACGCCGAGCTTGCCGCTCGAGAGCGCGTGCGCCTTGAGGTAGCGGGCGCTGTTGAGCATGTCCGTGCGCAGCTTGGCTTGATCTAGCTTGGCCTGCAAGGCTCGGCCGTCGTCATCATTGCCGGGATACCCGCCCACGGGGAAGAGGCCGTCCGGCGCAAGCGCGAGGAACCCATCGACGGCTGCGCGGCGCGCGACGTCCTCGATGTAGGGATTCAGCCCGCGGTTCTCGTGGATGACGAGCACGACGGGGAAGGGACCGGTGCCCGCGGGCTGCACGAGATAGCCCCGCATCTGCCCCGAACTGCCGCCGGGCGACGGATAGTTGACGTACTGCGCCTTGATGCGGGTGTCGGTGAACGAAACGGTCTGCGCCTGCGCATAGCGGGGGAAAAGCGCCTGCGCCATGGCAAGCCCGCCGACGGTGACAGCGGCGGCCCGGATCAGGAACTCGCGCCGATCGATGCGGCCATGACAATATTCGTCGTAGAGATCGAACACGCGCTGATCGATCTCGATCTGCGATACGCCCTGCACTTCTGCTGCCTCTTTCACAACGGCCAATTCGGTCATCGGGGTCTCCTCTGGGGACGGGTGAGTGTAGCTCGACTGCGCGAGGTATACAGCACGATCCGGACGGGAAGTCCCGTCCCTTGAAAATTCGCAATGGGCGTCGCAGCAGATCCGCCGTGCTAGCATTCACGAGGCCGCCTTGCCCCTGCACCGCGTAGAATTTCCTCCCTCGATGCCACCGCCTGCGATCTCAGCTGCCCCCTCGACGCTCAGGGATCCACTGGCAATCGCCGTAGTCTGTCTGGGCATCGGTCAGATCACTGCGTGGGGCACCGGCTACTACTTCCTCGGTGTGCTGGCGAATGCCATCCAGACCGAGACGGGATGGAGCAAGAGCTTCGTCTACTTCGGCTTCACCATCGGCCTGCTCACGATGGGCATCGTGTCGACGTGGGTCGGGCGCCTGATCGATCGGCTCGGCGCGCGACGAGTCATGGCCATCGGCACGCTGATCGCCTCGGCGGCGATGACGGCACTGGGCTATTGCCACAGCGAGACGGCCTATCTTGTCGTGTGGGCGTGCCTAGGGATCGGCCTGAGGATGACGCTGTACGACGCCGCGTTTGCAGCGCTGGTGCAGGTGGTGCCGAAGCGCGGCAGGCAGGCGATCTCCTATCTCACCCTCTTCGGTGCGTTCGCATCGACCGTGTTCTGGGTCATCGCCCATTATCTGAACGAACTCGCCGGATGGCGCGAAACGCTGATCTGGTTTGCCGTCATCAATCTCGCCGTGTGTCTGCCCTTGAACTGGATCGGGCTCGCGCACAAGGAAAGCGGCGACCACCCGCCGTCCGCCCGGCCGCACGCCGATGCGGCGGCGGTGCCGCTCGCTGGATCTGCGCGACGAATCGCCATGTGGCTGTACGCGCTGGTCATGTCGCTCAACGCGTTCGTGTTCGGCGTCGTTTCGGTGCAACTCGTCCCGCTCCTCGAAGGCGCGGGCCTGGCAACCGCTGCGGCCGTGTGGATCGCATCGATGAAGGGGTTCGCCCAGTTCGGCGGGCGCATCGTCGAGATCGTCTTCGGCAGAAATCTGCGGGCGATCAACGTGGCGCGGATCGCGATCGGCGTTCTGCCGTTTTCGTTCGCCCTGCTGCTCGTTTCGCAGGGGCAGTTGGTGCTGCTGGTGATCTTTACGCTGCTTGCAGGCGCATCCCAGGGCGTGATCACCATCGTGCGCGGTGCGCTGCCGCTGGCACTGTTCGGCGCCGAGGGCTACGGCGCGGTGCTCGGCCTGCTCGCGACGCCGATCCTGATCGTGAACGCCGCCTCGCCCACTGTGTTCGCTCTCATCGTCGAGCAATGGGGCTGGACGGGCGCACAGACGGCCCTGATCGTCACCGCGACGGCCTCGTGGATCGCGATGGAGTTCATGGCGCACTGGTTCGGACGTCAGGATGCCAAGGCGGTGACCGCCTGAAGTCTGGATGCCATCGTGCCGGTTCGGAGGATGGCAGCAGCAGCGGTGCCACGTATTCCAAGACGGTCGATGTCGGCGAAGACATCCGGGATCACGCCATTCCCGGTTTCGTGAGCACCATCAACGGCATGTCGACGAAAGAAATCTTCGCGAACGGTCAAGTCCGTCTCGACCGGCAGCGATTCCTTCTGCCCGGCACGCTCAGCGGCCAGACGCTCGAAAAGATCGTCATCACGAACCTGACGCAGCCCCCCGATAACGAGGGCCGCGGTCAGGCGTTCTTGGTCAGCGTCGCCGCCGTCCCCGAGCCGCAGTCCTACGCCATGCTCCTTGCCGGGCTGGGCATCCCCGGCGGGCGCCTCCAAAAGCGACGCCGTTGAGCGAAATTCGGTGCCTGGCACGTGCCAGGCACCGAACTCTGAATTCGAGGGGACCTACTGGGCGGTCATGCCGGTGACCGCAACGATCTTCGCCCACTTGTCGATCTCGAGCCTCACGAAGGCGGCGAACTGCTCGCGCCCGAGAGGCGATGGCTCGGCGCCCTGCGCGTGGAACTTCGCGGCGACGTCCGGCAGGCGAACCACCCGAAGCGACTCCGCCGCAAGTTTGTCCACGACCGGCACGGGCGTTCCAGCCGGTGCGAAGAATCCCAGCCAGTTCAGCATCTCGTAGCCTGGCAATCCGCTTTCGGCGACCGTCGGCAGATCCGGCAGCACCGCGGAGCGTTCACCCCCCGTCACCGCCAACCCGCGCAGCCGGCCGGTCTTGGTATGCGGCGAGACGGACGCTGCCGTGCCGAACGTCAGCGGAACTTCGCCCGACAACAGCGCCACGATCGATTGACCGCCGCCCTTGAACGGCACGTGCACGAGCTTGAGACCCCCAAGATGTTCGAACAACACCGCAGCGAGGTGTGTCGAAGTACCCGCGCCGGCGGATGCGTAGTTGATCTGACCGGGGCGCGCCTTGGCAAGTTGGATCAGTTCCTTGACCGACCGCGCGGGTAGCGAAGGATGCACCGCGACGATGCTGGGGCCATTGGCAAGCCGAGCGACCGGGACGAAATCACGCAGCACATGATACGCAAGCTTGGGATAGAGACTCTGATTCACGGCATGCGTGCCGACGCTGCCGATGGTGATCGTGTAACCGTCGGGGGCCGATCGCGCCGTGAATTCCGCACCGATGCTGCCGCCCGCGCCCGGTCGATTGTCGATCACCATCTGCTGCCCGAGCGCCGTACCCAGCGAATGCGCAACCAGACGGGCTGTGAAGTCGACGAATCCACCCGGCGTAAAGCCGACCACGATGCGGACTGGCTTGGACGGGTAAGCCTCCGCGGCCAGGCTCGCGCCGCTGCCCAATGCTGCCCCCAGACAAATCAGCGCAGCACAACGATTCGCGTTCACGACTACCATCGAAACGACTCCTTAGGTTCGAATGACATCCTCGCTCGCCGATGGTATACCATCCCCTCATCGACCGAGCCGTGCGTCAGACGCGGCAAACTCTCCCGTCCCACGTTCAGAACGAGATCACGCGTCATGAATCCCCTGCTGTTCACGCCGCTCAGCATTCGCGACCTAACGCTCAAGAATCGCATCGTGCTCTCGCCGATGCTCACCTATTGCGCCACCAACGGCTACGTCAACGAACGACACATCGCGCACTACGCGAAGTATGGTGTCGGCGGCGTGGGTCTTGTCTTCGTCGAATCGACCAAGATCGATCCTCGCGGCTGTTCGACGCCCGCCGACCTCGGATTGTGGAAAGACGAATTCATGCCCGGCATGAAGAAGATCGTCGACATCGTCAAAAGCTACGGATCGGCGATCGGCATCCAGCTCGGGCACTCGGGACGCAAGGCACGGCGCAACCTGCCGTGGGAAGGCCGTACTCCGCTGAACAACTTTCCAGGCGTCGATCATGGCGAACCCTGGGAACTGATCGGCCCGAGCCCGATCCAGCATTCGCCGAGCTATGAAGCTCCGCGGGAGATGACCAACGACGACATCGGCGAGTTGATGGAAGCCTACGCACAAGGCGCCCGCCGCGCGAACGAGTGCGGCTTCGACGTGCTCGAAATCCATGGTGCGCACGGCTATCTGCTGCATCAGTTCCTTTCGCCCACCGCGAACAAGCGCACCGATCGCTACGGCGGCCCCTTCGAAAACCGCATGCGCTTCGCGCTGGAAGTCGTGGCGTCGGTGAAGCGTTTCTGGCCCGAGACCAAACCCCTCTTCCTGCGCATCTCGGCGATCGATGAAGTCGACTGGACCATCGAGCACAGCGTCGAGCTTTGCAAGGCGCTCAAGCAAGCCGGCGTCGACGTCGTCGACTGCAGCGCGGGCGGCATCTCCGACACGATCCCGATGAACAATCCGGTCGAGTACGGTTACCAGGTCAAGTTCGCCGACGCGGTGCGCAACAAGAGCGGCATCATGAGCATGGCCGTGGGCCTCATCGTTCATGCGGATCAGGCGGAAGCCATCCTGCAAAACGGGCAAGCCGATCTCGTGGCAATCGGCCGCGAGATGCTGCTCAATCCGAACTGGGCCATCGATGCCGCACTCAAGCTCGGCGTCGAACATCCTTACGGTCAGGTGCCGCCGGTGTTTGCCGCCTATCTGGAGAGCCGCTCGCGCCGCTTCAAGGAGCTGCGACATTCGACCACCCAGACCGGGATCAACGCATAAAGCGCGGCACCGAGGCGCCAGGAGGAGGCAGTTCGCCTGCCCACGAAAGACGAGCACACGATATGGACTCCACTACCATGCAAACGCAGTCGACAGCCGGCTCGAGCACCGGCGCAAAACTCATCGAAGCCACCCGGGCCATTGCCCCCATCATCCGCGAAGCGGCCGGCACCATCGAGCAAACCAAGAAGCTGCCGCAGCATGTGTTCGAGGCCATCGCCGATGCTGGACTCTTCCATACGATGATTCCGAAGGCGGCCGGCGGATACGAGCTGGATTTCCCCAGCTTCGCCACGATCCTCGAAATCGTCGCGCTCGCCGATGCCAGTGCAGCATGGTGCGTAAGCCAGGGCTCGATCTTCAGCGGCACTTATGCGGCGCGCATGCCAGTCGCGGTTGCCCGCAAGCTCTTCATCGATACCCCTCGCGCCGTCGCCGCAAACACACCGACGCCGACCGCCAAGGCCGTGGTCGTGCCGGGCGGCTATCGCGTAACGGGACGATGCGGGTTCAGCTCGGGTTCACCGCATGCGGCCTGGATCGCCCCACAGGCTCAGGTCGTCGAAAACGGCCAGACCCGCATGGTCGATGGCAAGCCCCACATCATCTATTGCTTCGTACCGCACGAGCAGGCCGAGATCCACGACAGCTGGAAGGTTCGTGGCATGCGCGGCACGGGCACGAACGACTTCTCGGTACAAGACGTATTCGTGCCCGAAGAGCGAACGGTCCCCTACGCCAATGCGCCGGTGCTGCACGAGGGACCGGTCTACAAGATCGCGCGGTCGCTCTATTTCGCTACCGGCGACGCATTGTGTGCGCTGTCCTGTGCGCGTAACGCACTCGAAGCCTTCTACGAATTGGCAGGTTCCAAGGCACCGCGCTATCAGACGAACCTGTTGCGCGATCTGCCGGCGACTCAGTTCACCGCCGGAAAATGCGAGATCACGGTCCGCTCGGCCCGCCTCTACCTGTTCGATGCGGTTCAAAAGATCTGGGACGACACGCTCGCCAACGGCACGCCCCAGATGGATACGCGAACCAACCTGCGCATCGCCACGACGCATGCGATCCACCAGGCCGCCGAGGTCGTCCGTCAGGTCTATCTCGCGGCGGGCGCAACGGTCGTCTTCGAAGGCAACGTCATCCAGCGCATGTTCCAGGACGTGAACGTGATCACCCAGCACGTCCAGGCCCGGTTCCAGCACTACGATACGGTCGGGCGTTACGTGCTCGGCGTGCCGTTCGAGGAACAGCACCTGTAGGAACTTCGATCAGTAATTGATCGAGCGCGCCGAGCCGCCATCCACCGCGATGGCCTGCCCGGTAATCGCGCTCGCGCCGTCGGAGCAGAGGAAGATCACGAGGTTCGCCAGATCGTCCGGCTGGATGAAGCGGCCGAGCGGAATCTCCTTCAACCGCTCGGCGCACACTTCCTCGAGCGTCTTGTTCTCGATCTGGGCCACTTTGCGCAAGCCTGCTTCCTGGCGCGGCGTCCAGGTCGTGCCCGGATGGATCGTGTTGACCGTGATGCCGTCCTTGGCCACTTGCTCCGAGAGGTGCTTGGAAAAATTGGTCACGGCCGAATTCACGATGCCGTTGGTCATGCGATAGTCGGTGACGATGCGTGCCGTCATGCCCGCGACGTTTACGATCCGTCCCCAGCCCTTTGCGCGCATGTGCGGCACCACCTCGCGCGCGCAACGCACATAGCCCATCAGCTTCACGTCGATGTGGTACCGGAACTCCTCGTCGGAGAGTCCACCGAAGCGCTGCTGGGTCGAGGTGACCGCGTTGTTGATGAGGATGTCTGCGCGTCCGTAGTGGTCCGAGGCTTGCGCGACGAAGGCCTTGACCTGATCCGGTTGCGTCATGTCCGTCTGAATGGCGATCGCCCGAACGCCGACGGCGCGAATCTCCTCGGCGGCCTCCTCCAGGTCGGCAGCGCCGCGTGCACAAATCGCGAGATGCACGCCTTCGCGGGCAAGCGCCAATGCGACCGCCTTGCCGATCCCCTTGCTGCCGCCGGTCACGAATGCGACGCGCCCGTCCAATCCTGTCTGCATGAACCCGATCCTTTTTGCCAGGGTTCGATCAATCGATCGCCGAGTGCACGAGGTTGCTGACCCAATCCAGCCGACGACTATGCCAGGGATCGGGATTGCGGCTATTGGTGAGATAGGCGAACGACACGCCGGAATCCGGATCGCCCCAGCAATACGAGATGCCTGCCCCGCCATGGCCGAACGTATTCGGCGATGCGATGCTGCCCAGACCGCGGATGGTCTCCGTCGTCCCGCGCACGTGGACGCCGATTCCGCGATGCATCGGCATGTTCATGCCGTAGTCGTGCATGTCACCGGTGTGATTGCGGGTGCAGTATTCGATCAGCCGGGGAGAGACCAGCCGCACGCCGTTCAATCGGCCCTTGTTCACCATCATCTGGTAAAGGGCGGCCATGCCGCGCGCCGTGGCGAATCCCCCGCTGCTCGGAATGCCGGCACGGCGATGCTCCGGCGTGTTCTCCGAGTTCCGGGGCTTCTGGCCACCGCCATCGGCGGGCTCGTACATGTCGACGGCGCGAGCGTGCTCGGGATCCGGCAATCCGACGTAGAGATCACGCCCCAGTCCGAGCGGCTCGATCACCCGCGTGCGGATGAAATCACGATAGTCCATCCCGGTAATGGCTTCGATCACGACGGCACAAACCGCATGGGCAGATTTGCCGTGATATTGCAGGCGTGTCCCCGGCGTCCATTCGAGGGTGAAGTTGCATACCTGCCGGCGCAGCTCGGCATGGTCGACCCAGCAATTCGCACTGCATTCCTGACTCGGGAAGCCGCCTCGGTGACTCATGACCTGCGCGATCGTGACCGCGCCCTTGCCGTGCTGCGCGAATTCCGGCACGTACTCCGCGACCGCATCCGAGAAACGAAGCAAGCCATCTTCCACCAGCATCCACATGCCGACGGCGGTGATGACCTTCGTGTTCGAATACAGGAGCCAGAGCGTGTCGTTGCCGGCGGCCTGATCCGGCCCGAGCTTCGCGTTGCCGAAGGTTTCGAACAGGGCAAGCTTCCCGTACCGCGCCAGTGCGATCTGCGCCCCCGGATATCGATTCGCGTCGATATGGCTGCGAATCAGCTGGCGCAGACGCTGCAGCGCCGGCTCGTGAAAGCCCAGTTCGGCCGGCGTGACTGCGGCAAGTGGGAATGCAGCCGGCGCCGATGGCGCCTTCATGTCGTTCATGGCACGGTCCTCCAAGGAAACAATGGTCGAAGCATACCCGCCTTCCCCCAACCCTGGGTCACAACCCTGGGTTGGACCCAGGGTTGTGACCCAGGGTTGGGGATTCGCACAGGGTTGTGACCCAGGGTTGGGGATTTGGGCTGGGCGGGTTACAGCCAGCCTGGCCAATGCGAGAGAAACGGGGTAAGACGCGGCCCCGGGGTCGACTCAGGGTCAGGCGGCGATGGTTATGCCGGCGGCCTCGCAGGTGTTGGCAACATCGCTCACGGTAACGCGCCGCATGTCCCGCACCCAGCGCATGTCGTCGTATTCGGTGCCGCGATGCATTGTGCATCGGTTGTCCCACATCACGAGTTCGTTCGACCGCCAACGGTGGGTGTAGACGAACTGACGCTGGGTGCAGTGCTCGATGAGGTCATCGATGAGCTTGCGGCCTTCGGCATCGGGCATGCCGTAGATGCGCCCGGCGTGGGAGGCCAGGAACAGCGACTTGCGCCCCGTCTCGGGTATCGTGCGCACGAGCAACTGCGGCACGGGCGGCAGGCGCTTGCGCTCTTCCTCGTTGAACTCGCTGAAGCCCGTGCGCAGCCGCGAAGTCACGATCCAGTGCTCAGCGATCAGACCATCGAGTCTGTCCTTCGTCGACTGCGGAAGCGCATCGTAGGCAGACCGCTCGTCGGCGAATTCCGTGAAGCCCCCGAGCGGCACCACCGTCGTCGAATGCAGCAGCGATGTGAGCGACGGCAGGTACTTGAACGAGCTGTCGGTGTGCCACAGCTTGTTGCCCGCCTTGTACATGCGCTGGCGGCTGGTCTCGCCCCAGATCTTGCCCTCGGACGTGAGATTCGATATATCCGAGAAGGCCCCGGAAAACCGTGACGGCGTAGCCTTCGGATCCAGCGTACGCTCGTTCTCGATCGGCCCGAAGCGCGCCGCAAAATCGAGTTGCTGCTGCGGGATGATGTCCTGATCCGGAAACACCAGCACCGCATACTTGAAGAATGCCTGCCGGACCAATTCGAAATCCGAATCCGGCATCGGCCGCGCAAGATCCACATCGCCGATCTCTGCAACGAAATCCGGCGTGACCGGCATGATCGTGACACCCATCAGAGCCTCCTCCGTGGCGGATTGCTGCATGAACCCTATGCCGCGGCGACCGTCTTGCGCCAGTCATCCGCAACCGCATCATTCGAACACCGGACCGCGTGCGGTCCATTCCGACCCGCATCGACGCCGCAGTACACTTATACCCTCGGCGCCCTCGCGGACAGCAGGTTAATTCGCTGCCGCTCGCGCTGCAAACCAGGATCGACAGCCGCCCGCGAGGCAGGCACACTGCTGGTCCCGCAGGCCGCGCCCAGCGGTGCCCGAACGAATGACCGAACGAACGAAACGATAAGGATCGACGATGACGACCGCAGCCTCCGCCAGCCCTGCCACCAGCGCCCAGGCGACCCTGCCGCTCTCCGGTATCACCGTGCTGGACCTCACCCTGGCCCGCGCCGGCCCCACGTGCGTACGGCACCTTGCCGACTGGGGCGCGAACATCATCCGCATCGAACCCCCGCCCGTCGCGGGCGCCGAAGACGTCGCCGGCAAGCGCGAGGGCTTCGACTTCCAGAACCTGCACCGCAACAAACGCATGGTGAACCTCGATCTGAAGTCGCCCGAAGGCCACGCCGCTTTCATGAAGCTGGTCGAAAAGGCCGACGTGATCATCGAGAACATGCGCTCGGCCGTGAAGTACCGCCTCAAGGTCTCGTACGACGACGTGAAGCAAGTCAATCCGCGTATCGTCTACGGTTCGATCAGCGGCTTCGGCCAGTCCGGTCCGTACGGCAAGCGCGCCGGCGTCGACCAGATCGTGCAAGGCATGGGCGGCCTCATGTCCATCACCGGTCTGCCGGGCCAAGGCCCCGTCCGCGTGGGCATTCCGATTGCCGATCTCACCGCCGGCAACCTGCTCGCCCTCGGCGTCATGATCGCCCTCTTCGAGCGTGTCACCACCGGCGTCGGGCGCTGGGTCACCACGAGTCTCCTGGAAGCCATGATCTTCATGCTCGACTTCCAGGCCGCGCGCTACCTCAAGGACAAGGAAGTCGCCAAGCAGGCCGGCAACGACCACCCGACCAGCATCCCCACCGGCGTCTTCCCGACCAGCGACGGCTTCATCAACATCGCCGCTTCATCGAGCCGCGTGTGGGAGCGGATGTGCGAAGCCATCGGCCGCCCGGACTGGAAAGAGAAACCCGATTGGAAAGCCGTTCAGGATCGCAGCCGCGACCGCAAGGCGATTCACGACGCGATCTCCGCAGAAACCAAGCACAAGCCGTCCAACCACTGGATCGAAGTGTTCGAAGCTGCGGGCGTGCCGTGCGGTCCGATCTACGATATCGGCCAGGTGTTCGCCGATCCGCAGGTACAACACCTCGGCATCGCCAGGCCGATGAAGAGCCCCGAACTGGGAACCTTCGACATCGTCGGTTCGGCGATCAACCTGACCGGCCTGCCCAAGGACATCCGCATCGCCACGGCCCCGGCCGGTGCGCATACGGATGAAGTCCTGCACAGCATCGGCTACACCGACAAGGAAATCGCCGCGATGCGCACCAAGGGCATCGTCTGATTTCGTCAGCGTCCGCAATGTCGTAAGGGGAACGAGCATGGCCGCGAAATTCACGTTGTGCAGCTTCAGAACTTGTCCCTGGGTGCAGCGCGCAGCGATCGTGCTTCGCGCCAAGAACATCCCCTACGACCTCACCTACATCGAGCACGATCGAGCCAAGCGGCCCGACTGGTTCATGGCCATCTCGCCGCATGGCAAGGTGCCCGTGCTCATGCTCGACGGCAAGGAGGCACTGTTCGAGTCGAACGCCATCGCGGAGTATCTCGATGAGACGGTCGCGCCGCGACTCGCACCGGAAGATCCGATCGAACGCGCGCGCAATCGCGCATGGACAGACTACCTCCCCACCTTCGCCATCGCCGTGTCACTCACGTCGTACGCGAATTCCGAGCAGGAATTCGAAACGAAGATGCAGAAGATTCCCGAACCGTTCGCCAAGCTCGATGCCGCGCTTGCGGCGCGAGGTCATGACGGCCCGTTGTTCAACGGCCCGAACCTGTCCCTGGTCGATGCGGGCTATGCGCCGTTCCTGCTCCGGTTCACCTTCACTGATCGCGTGCGCCCCATGGGGATCATCGAACGTTATCCGCATCTCGCTGCCTGGCGCGATGCGCTCATCTCCCACCCGGCGGTCATTGCCTCGACGGTAAGCAATTTCGAAGAAGTGTGGCAGGAGCAGCTCATCGAGCGCGGGCGCTGGCTCGGCAGCTTCGTTTCAAAAGACGTTCTGGGTGCGGCGGCGCGCGCGGCTTGATGTCCCCTCGGCGGGTTCGCGCCCAATGAACGAACGCAACGCCGGATGATGTCAATCGTGAACAGCGTCGCCCACTGGGGCATCCCTCGTCTGCGTACGATTCTCGCCGTCGCCATTGCGGCGTTCCTCCTAGGCTGCGAGATGCCCACTCGCATGCCGACCATACTCCAGCCACCGGATCCCTTCATCGTCGGACACGATACGATCGCCGGCTTCGTGAAGAGCTCGAAGGGCCCCGAAGCGGGTGTGTGGGTCATCGCCGAAACGGACAAACTGCCCACGCGCTTCGCGAAGATCGTCGTCACCGACGACAAAGGCCGCTATCTCATCCCCGATCTCCCGCGTACGAACTACAAGGTCTGGGTGCGCGGCTATGGCCTCGTGGATTCACCCAAGGTCGATGCCCAACCGGGAAAGCAACTCGACCTCGGCGCAGTCCTTGCTCCAAGCGCCACAACGGCCGCCGACTACTATCCGCCGATCTATTGGTATTCGATGCTGAACATTCCTGCTCCGAACGAGTTTCCCGGAACAGGCCCGAACGGCAACGGCATCGCCCCGACCATGAGCAGCCAGCCGGAATGGCTCAACAGCGTGAAGACCAACGGCTGCATGACGTGTCATGCGCTGGGCACTCGGGCGACGCGCACGATGCCGAAGGACTTCACGCACTACGCATCGTCGCAGGAAGCCTGGACGCGTCGCATTGCGTCCGGTCAAGCGATGACCCAGATGATCAACGTGGCCGCTCGCCTCGGCACCGAACGCTCCCTGTCGAACTGGGCTCAATGGACGGACCGCATCGGCGCCGGCGAGCTGCCGTTCGCCCAACCGCCTCGCCCGCAAGGGGTGGAGCGAAACGTGGTGCTGACGCTCTGGGACTGGAGCCGAAACACAGCCTATCTGCACGATCTCATCGGCACGGACAAGCGCAAGCCGACGGTGAATCCTTACGGCCCGCTTTATGGGGCACCGGAGAACAGTACCGATTTCATCCCCGTGCTGGAGCCTGCGCGCAATCGTGCGCGAGAGATCTTCCATCCGGTACGCGATCCGAAGACGCCTTCCCACAAGACCGATCCCATGGCGCCCTCGCCGTACTGGGCCGACAAACCGATCTGGGACAGCCAGGCCAGCCTGCACAACCCCATGCTCGACGAGCACGAGCGCGTGTGGTTCACCGCCCGCATTCGCCCCGCACAGAATCCACCCTTCTGCCGCCGGGGTTCGTCGCATCCTTCCGCACAGGTCTTCCCGCTCGATCGCTCGACGCGCCACCTCTCGATGTACGACCCGAAATCGGGACGCTTCACGCTGATCGACACCTGCTTTCCCACGCACCACCTGATCTTCGCCGAAGACGCGAATCACACGCTCTGGACCAGCAGCGGCGGCACAGGCAACGCCGTGCTCGGATGGCTCGATCGCAAGCGATTCGAAGACACCGGTGACGAAGCGGCCTCCCAGGGATGGACGCCCTTCGTGCTCGACAGCAATGGCAACGGTAGGCGCGACGCGTGGAGCGAACCGGATCAACCGCTCGAGCCGTCAAAGGACAAGCGGCTTGCCATCGGCATCTACAGCGTCGCGGTAAATCCTGTGGACGGTTCGATCTGGGGTACCGCGATCGGTTTCCCCGGCTACATCGTGCGGGTAGCTCCCGGCGCCGATCCCACCCGCACGGCGCTCACGGAGATCTATCAGCCGCCCATGCCCGGATACGGACCGCGCGGAGGCGATATCGATCGCAACGGCGTCTTCTGGGCTTCGCTGTCGAGCGGCCACCTAGCAAGCTTCGATCGACGCAAGTGCAAGGGGCCACTCAACGGTCCAGCAGCAGTCACGGGCCAACACTGCCCGGAGGGCTGGACCCTGCATGTTCTCCCCGGCCCGCAGTTTCGGGATGTGAAGGAGCCGGGCAGCGCCGAGTCGAGTTACTACACCTGGGTCGATCAATTCGACACGCTCGGTCTGGGCAAGAACGTACCCATTGCGACAGGCAACCTCACCGGTGCACTGCTTGCACTGGTCGACGGCAAGTTCGTGACGCTGACCGTGCCCTATCCGCTCGGCTTCTTCACGAAATGGGTCGAAGGCCGCATCGATGCCCCGAACACCGGCTGGCGCGGTCGCGGCCTCTGGACGACCTATGCGACACGCACCATGTTCCATCTCGAGGGCGGCACGCAGAATCGGCCGAGGGTGGTGCGCTTTCAGCTGCGGCCCGATCCGTTGGCGAGATGACTCGCCGCTGAGCCGCGCTCGGTCCCGCGATCGATATCGCATCCGTTTCCAACGCTGATGTCATCGCCCCTTGAACACGGGCGGGCGCTTCTCGATGAAGGCCATCTGCGCCTCCCGGGCGTCCTCGGTCTTCGATAGTGCAACGGTGATGTTCTGCTCGTAGCGGTACGCGTCGCGGATGCTCATTTCCTCGATGGTGTTGGCATCGTCCTTCGCCCAGCGCATCGCGAGCGGGCTCTTGGCCGCGATCTCGCGCGCGATCTTCATCGCTTCTTCCATGAGCTGATCCCTCGGCACGCAGGCCTCGATCACACCCAATCGATAAAGCTCCTGCGCCGAAACGCGATGACCCGTGAAGAACATGCGGCGCGCTTTCGACTTGGGGAACAACTCCATCAGCATGCGCGCCCCACCTGAGAGACCGACATCGATTTCGGGCATGCTCACGAACGCGTTGTCCGAAGCGAGCATGATGTCGCAGAACACCATGAGCGCGTAGCCTGCGCCCATTGCCGGCCCATTGACCGCTGCGATGACGGGCTTGGTGCATTCCTTGATCGAATAGAAGCACTCGCGCGTCACGCGGTTGTGACGATGATAGTCGCCCGGCTGCCTGACGACGTTCGGCCGCTCCTTGATGTCCGCGCCGGCGGAAAACATGTTGCCGGTTCCCGTGAGAATTGCACAGCGCACGTCATCCCGATCGCTCAGCGTATCGAACACCCAGGTCAGTTCGGTGCGCATCTGCGCATTCTGCGCATTGACGGGCGGACGGTTCATCTCGACGACCGCCACGTGGTCGGCCACGGTCAGCCTGAGGGTTTGCAGTTCCATGCGCGGGCTCCTCTTAAATGTCTGCGCGATGCAAATCGGCCGAGCATATCCGTCGCCGAATCACTATGCCAAGCACGATGTGGAATTCGGTGCCAGGCACGTGCCTGGCACCGAATTTCCGCCGACTTTCCGGTGATTGACCGGGCGCGGGGCTCCCTCCATACTCCATCCCATTCCCCGACGACACCCACGAGCGTCCCAGAACGAGAACGGGAACGCCTACGAGAGGAGACATCATGAAGAGCGTCCACACTGTGCTCGCGAGCCTGATCGCCGCGGGCGCGCTGACTGCAGGCGTCACACCCGCGTTCGCGCAGCAAGACTTTCCGGCCCGGCCCATTCGCTTCATCGTTCCGTTCCCGCCCGGCGGCAGCACCGACCCGATGGCGCGATTTGCAGCAACCCGGCTGAGCGAGCGTTTCGGCACTTCGGTGGTCGTCGATAACCGGCCAGGCGGAAACACCATCATCGGCACCGAAGCCGTTGCCAAGGCAACCCCCGACGGCTACACGATCCTGCTTGCCTCGTCGTCCCTGATCAACACGCCCAGCCTATTGAAGATGCCCTACGACGTGAAGAAAGATTTCACGGGCGTAGGCACGATCGCAACGTCGCGCTTCGTTCTGGTCGTACCGCCGACCTCCCCCGCCAAGACGCTGGCCGAGCTGATCGACCTCGCGAAGGCCAAGCCCGGACAGTTGAACTATGCATCTTCCGGCATCGGTACGAACACCCACCTCTCCGGCGCCCTCTTCACGCTCCTCTCGGGTGCCAAGATCAATCATGTTCCGTACAAGGGCTCCGGCACGCTGCAAGCCGATCTCATGGCAGGTCGCGTCGACATGTCCTTCCAGGTTCCGATCTCGGTCATCTCCCACATCCGGGCCGGCAAGCAACGTCCGCTTGCGATGTCGGGCGAAAAACGCCTCGCCGCATTGCCCGACGTACCGACGTTCATCGAAGCCGGCATGCCGAACTTCATCATCGCCGGCTGGTTCGGCGTCGTGACCCAGACGAAGGCACCCCGCACGGCGATCGAGCGCATTTCGAAGGAACTGGCTGCAATACTCACCCAACCTGAAGCGGTCGAGTACCTCGCGAAACAAGGTTCCGAAGCCCTCGTCTCCACGCCCGAGCAGACCACCAGGCGATTGCACGCCGACATCGATCGGCATGCGAAAATCATCAAGGATGCCGGCATCAAGATGGATTGATGCAACGCTTCGTCGGCTGCCGCACATGACCGACGAGGGATCCCTATCATCGACAACGCAGCAAGCGCAGGCAAGGCCGCGCGATGGCACACCCCATCCGCGGCCGCATTGCAGCCCCGCCTCCTTGCGGCCACACGCACCCCTCTCCATGCGGCCGTCGGCAGTCTCGCCCTAGGCGGCGCCGAGCGTATCGTGCTCGATTGGGCGGCCGTCGCGGCTCGCAAGCATACGGTACGCCTCATCGTACTGCGATCGAGCACAGTCACCTGGAAAGTCCCTGAGAATATCGAACTCCTGCAACTGGGGAACGAGCAGCCCGTCCTGGATGCACTCGTCGCACAAGGGCTTGCGATCGCCGCCAGCGGCCAACTGCGCGTGCTCTGTCATCTACTGACTAAGCGTGAGCGCGAGGCTCTTGCTCGCGGCGGCGCCCAGCCGATTCCGGTCGTTCACAACGCGCAGGCAGGATGGATCGAAGACGGATCTCGCTACGCGCGTGAGCCCGAGGTCGTCGTCGTCTCAGCCGCCGCTGCAGCCGAACTGCGTGCGATCGGCGCCCGCCCGATCGTGCTTCGCCACTACCCGAAGCGTCCAAGCCCAAGTGACGACGCTCGCAGCGTCTGGCGGACGCGTTGGGATCTGCCGGCGAGCGCGTTCTGCATCGGAATGGTCGGCGGCGTCAAACCGCAGAAGGCTTATCCACGCGCCCTGCGCATCCTCGCGGCCCTGCGCGAACGTTGCGATGCGCATCTGGTGATCGTGGGCGGTCCTGTGGGACGCGATGGTCACCTTGCATGGCGAGCAGTGCTCGATCAGATCCAAAGATTGAATCTCGAGCGCCATGTGCGCCTGCCGGGCTTCGTCACCGAAGCCGCTCGGACGCTCCCCGCATTCGACATGCTGTTGAACACGAGCCGCTACGAGGGCGTGTCGATCGCAACCATGGAGGCGATTGCCGCGGGCCTGCCGGTCGTCGCTGCAGATGTCGGGGGCCAGCGAGAGATCTCCCAACGCGGACTGACGCTCATCCCCTTCGATGCCCCCGTAAGCGAATGGTGCGATGCCATCGAAGCAGTCCACCGACAGCCTGTGACCGCACCGCCGTGGCTCGGATTTCCTTCGGCGCGGCTTTGGACGCTCCACCACATCGACTTCCCGGTTCGCACGGGCCGCCGCGCACTGTTCGTCACGGCGAACCTGAACGCCGGCGGCGCGCAACGATCGCTTCTGAACCTTGCCCGCACCCTGCATGCCTCGCTGCCACTGTCGATCGCGGTCTGCGGCGTTTCGTCGAGCGGCGAGTTTCTGCGCCAGTTGACGGACGCCGGCATCGACGTGTTCCGAACAGCCGAAAGCCGAGACTGCTTCGATCACGCCGAAGCGATCCTGCTTCGACTCCGCGATGGCGACATCGATACCCTCGTATTCTGGAATGTCGATCCCAAGGTGAAGCTGCTGCTCGTCAAGCGGCTGGGGGCCACATCGATCCGGCTCATCGACGTCTCGCCCGGTCACTACGCGTTCGAAGAAATGGATGCGACCGCCGACTTCCAGCGCTGCATCGCTCTGGGCAGCGACGCGTACCACGCGCGCCTCGATCGTCTCGTACTCAAGTACCGGACACGCGACACGTCCGGCGCGCGCACGGCCTACGTGCCCAACGGCGTGCCGCTCCCCGCGCGGCAGCGCGGCCCGATCGAAAGCGCACACAACGTGGTGGTGAGCGGGCGCATCGCGCCCAGCAAATTCCTCGTCGAGATCATCACGGCGATGCGACTGGTCTGGAGATCCGATCCTGACGCCCGCCTGCATCTTCTCGGCACGGTCGAAGCGCGCCACCGCGAGTATGGCGATCTCGTGTTCGAGACGATCGGCGACGAACTCGATCGTCGCGTGATCCTCCACGGTGCGGCGTTCGATGCACCCGATCGTCTCGCGGCGTTCGACGTGGCCCTCGTCATCGGCCATCACCAGGGCAGTCCGAACGCCGTACTCGAAGCGATGGCGGCCGGCCTTGCCGTCGTGGCCAACGATTCCGGTGGCACACGCGAACTTGTCCTCGACGGACGTACCGGCATCCTGCTGCCGGACCGCGAACCGCCCACGGTCGCGAAGAGCCTGTTACGCTTGATGCAGAATGCAAGACTCGCGTCCCGCCTGGCACGTGCCGGCCGTGCGCATGTCGAGAAGCAATTCTCGATGGCACGGATGGCGAAGGCCTATCGCAGGCTGCTGACCGAATGATATTGCAGCGGGTGCTTTCAGGGAGAAGCCACCATGTACCGCATCATCGTGACCGTAACACCCGAGCGGGATCTCGCTGCGCGCCTGCGCCTGGCGCAAGGCTCACACACCCTCTACGAAGACTGGGCGGCGGCGAGCACCGATCCTGACTGCGCGGCACGACTCGGCAACAAGACCCTGGACCCCTTGCGACCCGGCGGGCATCCTCCCCTCGGCCGCTACGAGCTTGTCGCCCGGGGCGCGCCGCCCAACGGCACGGAAGCCGAGTACGGCCGCAAGCTGCTGCTGTTCGAACCCGTCGGCGGACAAGCCCTGGATGCCGAAGCCTATGGCCGCCTCGCACTGCTCGTGTATGCGGGACGCATGGCGCCGGATTCCAAGCTTCGCCGTACGCAAGGCGGATTGCGGCTGTCCTCGACGGCAATGGATTTTCTGCTCGTGGGTCTCGGCGACGAGACGCCGGTCGAACTGCGCATCGAGATCGCCGAACCGCCGCCCTGGTGGGCATTCTGGCGCAAGGCCCGCGTGCATCCACCGCTTTCCGTGCGAGCGCCCGAACACAGCGTATCACCAACCGATGAGGCGACGCTGATTGCGGAACTCATGAAACAGGTAGTTCCCCGCCGCGCGACCCAGCGGGTCGACAACGACGACCATGATCGGCTCCGCGAGCGGGACGACCGCCGCGATTCCCGTTCGTCGTCGGACGACACGCCGCAGTTTCGAGGCCGCGGCGGCGAAGGCGGAGGCGCGGGTGCGAGCGGTGGGTGGTCCGATGCACCTGCCGCAGGCCGAGGCCCGGGCGTGGATGCCGCGGGCAGAATCATGGCTGCCGCAGGCATCGCCGCTGTCGCCACTGCGGCTGCGATGGCAACGCGCGAGGAAGCAACAGCGAGCGGTATGCCGTCGTCTTCCAGCGCCGAAACCGCGACCCCAGGCACCGACAGTGCCACTTCGGAAAGCACGAGTTCAACCAGCGAATCGAGCTGGAGCGGCAGTTCGACGTCGTACTGAGGCAGTACGCTACTCCAGCTTGACCCCGGCGGCCTTCAGCGCCTTGCTGACTTTTGCGACTTCGGCGCGTACGAATTTGTCGAACTGCTCCGGTGTCGACGCTTTGGCTACAGACCCTCGAACGGCAAGGCGGCTCGATATCTCGGGCAAAGCTAACACCCGTGCCATCTCGGTTGCGACCTGACCGACGATCGCCCTCGGCGTGTTGGCCGGTGCGAACATGCCGTACCACTGATCCCATTCGAATCCGGGAATGGCTGCCTCCGCGACCGTAGGCACATCCGGCAGCGATGGCGACCGCACGAGCGTTGTCACGCCCAGCGCGACCAGGCGTTTCTCCTTGACGAAGCCCAACGTGTTGCCGATCGGCGAGAACGAATAGGGGATGCGCGCAGTCACGGTATCGGTGAGCAACTCGGGCACACCTTTGTAGGGCGTATGCACGACATTCAGATTGGCTGCAGTCTTGAAAAGCTCGCCTGTGATGTGCGTGCCGCTGCCCACACCGGCTGACCCGAAGTGGATCTGGCCGGGCTTCTGCTGCACCAGTGCGATCAACTCCTTGACCGTGCGGATGTTCTGCGAAGGTGCCACAACCAGAACGTTGGGGGCACTCGTCGCCTGCGAAACCGGGCTGAAGTCACGCACCGGATCGTAGGAGAGCTTCGGATACAACGTGGAACTCGCGGTGTGCGACACCGAATTGAAGTAAAGCGTGTGGCCGTCGGGGGTGGCGCCAACGACGATCGCGCCGGCCACCGTGCCGCCGGCACCGGCCCGGTTGTCGACGATGACGCGCTGCCCCCACTTGTCTGACATTTCATGCGCGAGCATGCGCGCCACGACATCGATCTCGCTGCCAGCCGTAAATCCGACGACCAGACGCACCGGCCGCGTCGGGTAAGTCGACTGAGCCTGAGCCATGGAAGCGGCCAGCGTACACAAAGAAGCGCCCATCCAAACCAGGGCAGTGCGGTTCATCCTGTCTCCTCTCGGTTGTTTTGAACTGCTCGGCATGCTCGTTTGCGCATCCCGCCGGCATTGTAGCGTCCTCGATCAGCATACACGCAGAGCAGTTGCGTACACTGCCCGCGCCCCCGCCTAACGATACCGGGACAGCAAACGAAGCTCGAATCCAGACCACGAAAAAACGGGCAGCACCTCGCTGCCCGCCTTCCATCAAGCTGCAGTTGAATCTGGCGATCAGCCAGCCTTCTTCTCTCCGGCCTTGACGGCATCCGCCAGCTTCACGGGCGGCACGACCGGGACGATGCCGTTCATGAGCGTACCCGGCACCGTCTCCATCAGCTCCTCGACGCTGAACATGCCGTCGTCCCCCTTCGTGAGCCACTTGAACTCTTCGCCGAAGTAGTACGTGTGGATGGCGCCGCGCTCGACGTGAAACACCTGGCCATTGATCTCTGCGGCCTCTTCGGTGCACAGGTACGCGACCATCGGCGCGATGTACTCGGGGCCGCGCGGCAACAGCGTGCGTTCGTATTGCGCTTTCGTGAGCAGGCCGGCCTCGAAGCGACGACGACGGTTCTCTTTCACGGCGTCGTTCACGGTCATGCGAGTATCCGCGGAGGGACAGATCGCGTTGCAGGTCACGCCGTTTCTGGCCGCCTCCTTCGCGATCGAGCGCGTGAGCCCGATGATGCCGGCCTTTGCCGCCGAATAGTTGCACTGCCCCACCGAGCCCTTGAAGGCATCGGAAGAGAAGTTGACGATGCGGCCATACCCGGCCTGACGCATCACCTTCACGGCGTGGTGCGACATGTTCCAGTGGCCTTTAAGGTGCGTCATGATGACGGAATCGAAATCGTCTTCCGACATGTTCCAGATCATGCGCTCGCGCAGATTGCCGGCCACATTCACGAGAATGTCGATCCGGCCGAAGTTCTCGATGCACTGGTTGATCATCATGCCGGCCTTGAGATAATCCGCCACCGAATCGTAGTTCGCGACGGCCTTGCCGCCGAGTTTCTGGATCTCGCCGACGACCTCGTCGGCGGGGCGTTCTTCGGTCTTCTCGCCGCCGCGGCCCAGGCCCGGATCGTTCACGACCACGCTCGCACCCTGACGCGCGAGCTCCAATGCCACTTCACGACCGATGCCGCGCCCCGAGCCCGTCACTACAGCTGCTTTGCCTTTGAGATACATGGGATCTCTCCTCGCTGGTTGATTGATTGAATGATGAATCGATCGCAGTTGCAACGAGTCGCACGCATCACCTTCTGCTTACGCTCGTCCGGAATGTTGTCGTACTGATGCCGATCAAAAATGGTACACCCGGTGACCATCGCCGACATTGGGGCCCATCAAAGCCCGAACTGATCGGCCAGTTCGTTGAAGTCCTTGGCCAACACGTCGATGTAACGCTCGGGACCGAGATCCACCTTCCTGGTCGGCCCGTGTTCCTTCGGCCGCTCGACGAATGCGGTACGCAGGCCATTCGTACGGGCTGCGCGCAAATCGTTCTTGTGGGCCGCCACCAATGCGACGCGATCCGGCTTCACGCCGAGCAGCGACGCTGCACCGAGGTAGACCTCGGCCTCCGGCTTGAACTTCCGGAAATTTTCGGAAGAGAACACGACGTCCCACGGCAGCCCGGAGTGCTTCGCGATATCGACCATCGTGCGAATGTCGCCGTTCGACAGGGTACCTATGACGAAGCGCTGCTTGAGCCGCTTCAAGCCGCGCACCACATCCGGCCAGGGCTCGAGCTTGCGCCAGAAGTCGTTCAGCTCGTCGAGATCGCGCGCCTTCAATCCGCGTATGCCGAACTCTCGAACGAGGTCGACGAGCAGATCGCGATTGAAATCGTGGAAGCGGATCCAGGGCAGCTCGCCGCTCGCGATCTTGTCCATCGTCGGGCGATAGCCGGCACGCCAGCGATCGGCCATCGTCGGCCAGTCGATTTCGATGCCGGTGCGCGCAGAGAAGCTCTTGCCCTGGCGGATGATGCTGCCGCGCCAGTCGACGACCGTACCGAAGACGTCGAAGACGAGCGCTTCGACCTTGTCGAACTTGTTCGTGGGGGATTGAGCCATGCGAGGACCTCGAGGTGCTGCGACGATCCTTGCAGTGTTCGTCGCACGATGAATCTTCGCTTCGAAGACGACCCTCGACGGATCGTCTTCGAAGCCGTGTGCATCAACTGCCGGTGAAGTTCGGCTCGCGCCGCTCGGAACTCGCCTTTACGCCTTCCTTGAAATCGTTCGTCGCCCGCAGCAACACCTGCTCGAAGGCTTCGCGCTCCGTGGCCGCCTTGAACTCGGAGACGAGTTCATGCGCGAGCGAAGCACGCGTGGCCTGCAGCGAGAGCGGCGCGATCTTCGTCAGCTCCTCGGCGATCTCGTGCGCAACCTTGCGCACGTTCGCCTGATCGGCAAGGCGATCGGCCAGACCGATCTTCACGGCTTCGTCACCCGGCACGCGGCGGCCGGTCAAAGCGAGCCAGCGCGCCGTTTGATGTCCGACCAGACGCGGCAGCGTGTAGGTCATGCCGAAGCCAGGGTGATAGCCGAGCGCGGCGAAATTGCAGGCGAGGCGAGATTCCTTGCAGGTCACGCGGAAGTCGGCCACGAGGGCGAGCCCGAGACCTGCGCCGATGGCGCTGCCGTGCACCGCAGCCACGATGGGCTTGCGCGTGGACACCAGACGACGCGCCTCGTGATAGAGGTGGCGCGGGCGCACGATCGCCTTTCCGGCGGCCTCGTCGTCGATGCGCTTCTGCAGATTCGCGCCGGCGCAGAAGTGCTTCCCTTCGGCGCAAAGGACGACAGCGCGGCATTCGGTCACTTCGTCGAGCGCTTCCAGCACGGTTGCCAGGTTGTCGATGAGTTCGATGTCGAGGAAGTTGTTCGGCGGCCGACGCATCTCCACGGTGGCCACGTAGCCCTCCAAGCTCACGCCGATGTCCTTGTTACCCTGCACTGCGGTCATTTTGCTGCTCCTTCCTTCTAGTTGGCGGTCTGGCGGCCAGGTTCGGACCGCAACCGATTTGAAATACGCTCGACGCAACGGACGACGGCCGGCGACGAAGTGGTGGATACGTCATCGGATCGACGCAACGCCTACGCGGGTGAGGCTGCGCCGGCGAAGGGTGACGCCCATTACATCGATTCGATGTGCGAGCGCGGCCGATCTCGTTCTAAATCTCCTCCCGAGCTTGCAAAGGGCGCCGCAGCGGAGATCTGACACCTTCCCCGCGATCACCCATGACAGCATCACGACCCGTCGATTCTAAACCCGCCCCCCTGCGAGCGGTGCGGCCATCCAGGTTCGCACGAGCGCAGGGCTCGGTGCCCACGCATTAGTCGCCCCGATCAGGTACCGGATGCCGAAATCGTTTGAATTTCGAAACGGGGTCGATATAATCGCGGTCTTTCGTGGGGGTATAGCTCAGCTGGGAGAGCGTCGCAATGGCATTGCGAAGGTCAGCGGTTCGATCCCGCTTACCTCCACCACCACGTACCAGGGCAGGCAAGAACAAGCATCACATCGAGTAGAATCAGCAGTCCGGAAGTCCCCATCGTCTAGAGGCCTAGGACATCGCCCTTTCACGGCGGTAACCGGGGTTCGAATCCCCGTGGGGACGCCATAAAAAACGGTTGTAGCGATAGTGCCCACTAACCACATCGCCAATTTGACCGCCAATTACCAGCCGACCACCCTCTACCGGCTGGCGTAGTAAATACGACAACGGGTCGCCATGTGCGGCCCGTTTGCTTTGCACGCATCACAAAACCTAGAGAGATGACGCAAGTGTCCGTTTGGTCCGTTAAGGGCCAAGTGGCTTCGTGTCAGGAGGAATCTCAATCGACGTCGCCGAGTTCCGTGCAGCGACAGGGCATCTAGCAAACCATCTTCTTTTCGAACAGGCGGCCGCCGATATTCCCAACGCTTTATAGCGCTGCCTCGGACGGGCCGAAGCACTTCTCCCCATCGGAAAATCAGGGCCCTAAATCCGGGCCGGCAATGTGTTCGATGCGCTCACGAGCTTTTCGAAGATCACGCGGGCTGCTCAACACGACGTATTCATAGTCGATGCGCATCTCGACGAAACCTTCCTTACAGACTTCGCCAGTGCGGTTCCAGAGGGACTGACGCTGCGCCTTCTTGCCGATGAATTCTCCGTCAAGCCGTACTTGGATCCGGCCGCCACGAGATGGGTAGCGCAGTTTGGCGCCAAACGTCCGATTCAGGCACGCGTCGCATCACCTCGCGCACTTCATGACCGCGCTATCTTCGTCGATGGCAAAGAGGCGTGGCTGGTTAGCCAGAGTTTTGCCCACTTCGTCGCCAGATCCCGCGGGGAGTTCGTCCGCAATACCGACACCGCGGCCGAGGAGATCTACGACTACGAAGAGCTCTGAAAGCACTCAAAGTCATTTTGTAGTATCTGCGACGGGGCGCTAAGGCGCCCCGTTTTTCTTTGGGAGAAGCGAATAGCCGGTAGTTTTACCGAGAGCGTTTGGGCAATCGTCGGAAATGGCAGTGCGCTTATCGTGTCATCGTCGGCCGATTTACGCTGTATGGCTATCTGAACCCGGACAAACCGGTCCTCGTCGCAACGTGCCATATCAACCCAGCCTTCGAGAGGCCCATCTTTTCTGACGAGCCACCGGCCAAAACCAAGCGGCTACCGATAGAACGATAGAACCACTCGCGCTAGCGGCATTGCCGCAACCCGTCATTCACTGCGAGGTGTCGAACGGGGGCACGCAAGAGGCAAAAGATGTTGTATTGAGTCTTCCGTTCATCCCTCATGTTGCGTTTCTCGCTAAACAACTCCTTGCCCAAGATGTGAAGACACCGGCAGCTTTGCACATGGGAGTCTTTCGACCTGAACACGGAGCGAATCTGGTCTCTTTTGAGCGCGAGACGTCGAACTGCCTGTATACGATGGGGGATACTCGCTATCCCATTCAAGTGGTGTAGCTGTCGTGAAGTCCTCGAAGCGCTTTGTTGGCTGGGTGGCGGTGATATCGACCATCCTCGATGCTTTGAAGAATCCGATTTTCTTGACCGTGTTTTTGTTTGTATCCACCACGGTCGGATTGCTCCTCTATTGCTTGCTGGCGAATATCACTTTGAGAACGGACCGAAGCACCGCTG